>ERZ1027264.181-NODE-181-length-64062-cov-9.969410_pt1 | contig 64062 bp, 46 predicted proteins | sample MGYA00519258_ERZ1027264 | MGnify/ENA primary metagenome ERZ1027264 (study PRJEB26926, sample SAMN06164692) | human gut metagenome | biome: ENVO:00009003; feature: ENVO:2100002; material: ENVO:00002003 | host: Homo sapiens | place: USA | collected 2012 ...
GAGATGCTCAGGAGTCTCGTGGGCTCGGAGATGTGTATAAGAGACAGGTGAAGACACTGATCCATAAAATCCTCTATAAAACCCTGCCGCTCGAAGGATACCTGCGCGCCGTGAGCCGCATGTTCTTCCTCTGGCAGCGGCTCGGCATCGGGCGTTACGCCCCCGCCACGGAATACGTCTACCACCTGCCGCAGCTCGTGCACGCGGGCGACACGGCCATCGACATCGGCGCCAACCTCGGCTACTACGCCCGCACGCTCTCCCGCCTGGCGGGCGGCGCGGGCAGGGTCTACGCCGTGGAGCCCGTGCCGCCGATCCTCTCCGTGCTGCGCCGCAACCTGCGCCGCTGCCCCAATGTGGAGATCCTCCCCTACGCCCTCGGAACCGAAGACAAGGAGATCACGATGGCCAACGATTCGGCACGCACGACGGGCTACTTCGGCACGGGGCAGAACTTCGTGAACGACTCCGGCACGTCCGCCGCCGCGGAGTTCCCGGCCCGGATGCGCCGGGGCAGCGAACTCTTCGCCGGCCTCGGGCGCCTCGATTTCATCAAGTGCGACATCGAGGGGTACGAGGTCGTGGTGATGAACGAACTACGCCCGTTGCTCGAACGCTTCCACCCCACGGTGCTGATCGAAACCGGCGGGGAAAACCGCTCGCAGGTCGTCGCGCTCTTCACGGCGCTCGGCTACGCAGGCTTCACCCTCGACCGGGGACGCGAAATACCCCTTGCACCCGACACGACCAAAGACATCATATTCAGATATGCGCATTGACATCCTCACCGTCGTACCCGAACTGCTGACCTCGCCCCTCAACGAGTCGATCCTGCGCCGTGCTCAGGAGAAGGGGTTGGTCGAAATCGTCGTCCACAACCTCCACGACTACGCCCACGACCGCCGCAAGACCACCGACGACTACCCCTTCGGCGGCGAGGCGGGCATGGTTCTGAAGTGCGAACCGGTTTTCGAGCTGGTCGAGAAACTCCAGTCCGAGAGGCACTACGACGAGATCATCTACACCTCGCCCGACGGCATACGCTACGACCAGCACGAGGCCAACCGCCTCTCGACGCTCGAAAACATCATCATCCTCTGCGGCCACTACAAGGGCATCGACCACCGCATCCGCGAACACCTCGTCACGCGCGAAATCTCGATCGGCGACTACGTGCTCACGGGCGGCGAACTGGCGGCCTGCATCATCGCCGACTCGGTCGTGCGCATCATCCCGGGCGCCATCGGCGACGAAGCCTCGGCGCTCACCGACTCGTTCCAGGACAACCTGCTGGCGCCGCCGGTCTACACGCGCCCGGCCGAGTTCCGCGGCTGGAGGGTTCCCGACGTGCTGCTCTCGGGCAATTTCGCCCAGATCGCCCGGTGGCAGGACGAACAGTCCCTCGAACGCACCCGGCAGCTGCGGCCCGACCTGCTCGGCGAATAAGCGAATGCCATGAAACGGAAGACTTCGCTCATCGTCTGGGGTGCCGTCCTGCTGCTCGCCGCCTACGGCATCTACGACATCGTACGGGAGGTCAGGCGCAGCTATACTTCCTGCTACGCACACACCTATTCGCATGCCATCGGGCAGATGATGGGGCCGCGGTTCGATTCGCTCGCACCCCGGGGCGAGGGCATCCGCATCGGGGTGGTCGACGCCGGTTTCGGCGGGCTGCGCGACGACCGCTTCACGCGCCGTCTCCGTGTCGCGGACTACCTCGACCTGACGGACGGCGACACGACGGGATTCTTCCGCGACGACTGCGACCACGGCACCCGGGTCACACGGAACATCGGGGGCTTCTCCAACGACACCCTGCTGGGGCTGGCCTGCAAAGCCGACTACTACCTGGTGAAATCCGACCTCGAGCACGGCGAGCCGCGCGAGGACGAACGCCGCCTGTGCCGGGCCCTGGCCTGGCTCGCACAGCGGCAGGTCGACGTGGTCAACATCTCGCTGGGCTATACCGTATTCGACGATTTCGACGGCTATACGCCGCAGATGCTCGACGGCCGCACGGCGCTCTGCTCGCGTTTTCTCGACAGCCTGCTCGATGCGCACCCGCGCATGGTCATCGTACAAAGCGCCGGCAACGAGGGGAAAAACAAATGGCGCCACATCTCGTTCCCCGGGGATGTCGCCGAGGCCGTCACGGTCGGCGCGGCCGACTCCGAAGGCACGGGGCGTTCGGGCAAGAGCGGCACCGGCTACTACCCGCACTCCGTCAAGCCCGACCTGGTGGTGTACGACTCCCCGAACGGCACGTCGTTCTCGACGCCCGTGGTCACGGGGCTGTGCGCCGCCCTCATGGGGTACAGGCCGATGGAACGCCGCGAGCTGATCCGCCTGCTGCACGCTTCGGGCACCCGCAGCGCAGCGCCCGACCTCGAAACGGGCTACGGCATCCCGCAGTGCGACACCCTGCTCGGATTCCTGGATACCCTCGCTGAATTACAAACCCTACCGCTAAACGCAACGCAATGAAATACTACCTCATCGCCGGCGAGCCCTCGGGCGACCTGCACGGCTCGAATCTGATAAAAGGACTCCTCAAAGCCGATCCCGAAGCACGGCTGCGCTTCTGGGGCGGCGACCTGATGGCCGCGGCGGGCGGCGAGGCGAACCTGGCCAAGCACTACCGCGAAACCTCGTTCTTCGGCATCGTGCAGGTGCTGAAAAACCTGAGGACGATCCGGCGGCAGATGCGCGAATGCCGGGCCGACATCGCGGCATTCGCCCCCGACGTGCTGATCCTGGTCGACTACCCCGGCTTCAACATGAAGATGGCGCGCTGGGCCAAAGAGCACGGCATCCGCACCTTCTATTACATCGCCCCGAAGGTCTGGGCATGGCGCGAGTGGCGCGTGAAGGCCATCCGCCGCTGGGTCGACAGGCTGTTCGTCATCTTCCCCTTCGAATGCGGCTACTTCCCCAGGCACGGCGTCGAACCGATTTTCGAAGGCAACCCGCTCGTAGACGCCATCGAGGCCCGGCGCACCTCGCTCCCCTCGCCCGACGAGTTCCGCCGCCGGCACGGGCTCGACCGCAGGCCAATCATCGCCCTGCTGGCCGGCAGCCGCCGGGGCGAGATCCGCGACAACCTGCCGCTGATGGCCGACCTGTCGCGCAAATTCCCGGGGCACCAGTTCGTCGTGGCGGGCGTAGCATGGCTCGACCGCGCGCTCTACGAACAGTATATGGCCGGCAGCGGCATCCGTTACGTCTGCGACCAGACCTACGAGACGCTCGCCGCGGCCGAAGCCGCCGTGGTAACGTCCGGGACGGCAACGCTCGAAACGGCGTTGCTGGGCATCCCCGAAGTGGTGGTCTACCGCACGCTCTGGTTCCAGGTCAGGCTCCGGCCCTATGTACTGAAAGTACCCTGGGTGTCGCTCGTGAACCTCAACCTCGGGCGCGAGGCGGTCGCCGAGGTCATCCAGTCCGACCTCGACACCACGCGCGCCGAACGCGAGCTGCGAGCGATCGTCGCAGGCGGGGAGAAACGCGGACGGATGCTCGCCGACTTCGCCGAATTACGTACGGTTATCGGGGGGCCGGGCGCCAGCGACCGTTTCGCCGCCCGGATGGTCGCAGAATTGCGCGCACCGGAAACGAAATAACCAAAAGTTATGGACGATTTCACGATACTCCTGCTCACCGGCGCACTGCTGATCGTCGTCGGCCTGCTGGTAAAGCGGTTCCCGATGCTGATCGCGGGCTACAACACCATGCCGCCCGCAAAGAAGAAAAACGTCGACATCGGGGGCTTGTCTTCGTTCATGCGGCGCCACCTCGTGATTATGGGAGCTTTATGGATCCTATTTACGGTCGTCCTGGAACTAACCGACCAGACGGACACGCTGGCAGTGATTTACGTAATTTACCTGCTGCCTTACGTCGTTTGGATGCTCGTCCGGGCACAACGCTACGACCACAACTGAAAATAACTACAGACAACGCCATGAAAATCATCTGCATAGCACGCAACTACGCGGCACACGCCGAGGAGCTCGACCGCCAGGCCGGCGGCGGCACGCCGTGCCCGCCGGAGCCTGCCTGGTTCCTCAAGCCCGACACGGCGCTGCTGCGCAACAACGACCCGTTCTACATCCCCGCCTTCTCGCAGGAGGTACACTACGAATGCGAGCTGGTCGTACGCATCAACCGCGTAGGCAAGGGCATCGCCGAACGTTTCGCGCACCGCTATTACGACCAGGTGGGGCTGGGCATCGACTTCACGGCCCGCGACCTGCAACGGCAGGCCATCGCCGAGGGGCTGCCGTGGGAGCGCTGCAAGGCGTTCGACCGCTCGGCGGCCCTCTCGCCCCGATTCGTACCTTTGCAGGAGCTGGGCGGCGACGTGCAGTCCTTGCACTTCACGCTGGAGGTAAACGGGCAGACGCGCCAGCGGGGCGACACATCCGGGATGCTCTTCTCTGTCGACCGGATCATCGCCTCGGTGTCGCAGTACATGACGCTGCGCATGGGCGACCTGCTCTACACGGGCACGCCGGCCGGCGTGGGGCCCGTACGCCCGGGCGACAACCTGCGCGCCGTGCTCGAAGGCCGCGAACTGCTCAACTTCGACATCCGCTGACCCGGGGCGGAACGGGAACGAAGACACATGAAAACTAAAAACACGCTATAACCATGTTGCTCAAAGACAAACTCAAGCCTTACCGCCTGCTGCTGGCATCGCAGTCGCCGCGCCGACGGGAACTGATGACGGGCTGCGGGCTCCCGTACGAACTCGCCCCCAAATACGAATGCGAGGAGGTCTACCCCGCCGGCATGCCCGGCGAAGAGGTGCCGCTCTACCTCTCGCGGCTCAAGAGCGAAGCCTACCCGGCGGCGCTGGCCCCGAACGAAATCCTGCTGACAGCCGACACGGTGGTGGTCTCCGACGGCGAGGTGCTCGGCAAGCCCCTCGGGCGCGAAGAGGCCGCGCAGATGCTCCGCCGCCTCTCGGGGCGCCGGCACACGGTGGTCTCGGGCGTCACGCTGCGCACCCCCGGGCGGACGCACACCTTCGCCGCCAAGAGCAGCGTGTGGTTCCGCCCGCTCGCGGACGAGGAGATCGCCTACTACCTCGACGCCTGCCGTCCCTACGACAAGGCCGGCTCGTACGGCATCCAGGAGTGGATCGGCTACGCCGCCATCGAAAAGATCAACGGCTCGTTCTACAACGTGATGGGGCTCCCGATCCAGAAAGTATACACCGAACTCGACAAATTCCTCAAATAAATGAAACGCACGCTACTTACCCTGTTCTGTACGCTCCTCGCGCTGGCGGCCTCCGCCGACGAGGGCATGTGGCTCCCGAGCCTCATCTCGCAGCGCATCGACGACATGCGCGCCAAAGGATTCCGCCTCACGGCCGAAGACATCTACTCGATCAACAAAGCCTCGATGAAGGATGCCGTGGTACTGTTCAACGGCGGCTGCACGGGCGAACTGATTTCGTCCGAAGGGCTGCTGCTCACCAACCACCACTGCGGCTACGACGCCATACAGGCGCATTCGAGCGTCGAACACGACTACCTGACCAACGGCTTCTGGGCCATGTCGCGCCGGGAGGAACTGCCCAACAAGGAGCTCAACGTACGCTTCCTCGTCCGCATGGAAGAGGTCACCGACCGCATCGCTGCGGGCGAAACGAAGGCCGAAATCATCCGCCGGGCCGAGGCCGAAGGCAAGGGCTACAAGGCCTCGGTCGAGCAGATGTACTACGGCAACCAGCAGTTCCTGTTCATCTACGAACAGTTCGACGACGTACGCCTGGTCGGCGCGCCGCCCTCGTCGATCGGCAAGTTCGGCGGCGACACCGACAACTGGATATGGCCCCGCCACACGGGCGACTTCTCGCTCTTCCGCATCTACGCCGGCAAGGACAACAAGCCCGCCGCCTACTCGCCCGAGAATGTTCCCTACCGCCCCAAGCGGCATTTCACCATCTCGACCGCCGGAGTCGAAGAGGGGGATTTCACGATGATCTACGGCTTCCCCGGCAATACGCAGGAGTACATCCTCTCGGACGCCGTGGCTTACATCGCCGAGCGCTCCGACCCGGCCAAAATCGCCATCCGCACGGGGCGCCTCGACATCATCTCCGCGGCACAGGAGAGCGACCCGGCGCTGCGCATCCATTACGCCGCCAAACACGCCTCGATCGCCAACGCATGGAAGAAATGGCAGGGCGAGGCGCTGGGCATCGGCCGCCTGGGCACCGTGGCCTCGAAACGCGCCTATGAGCAGGAATTCGCCGCCTGGGCGCAGGACAAACCCGAATACCGCAGCGTCGTCGCCGACCTCAAAGCCGAATACGCCCGCATCGCGGACGCCTATTTCGCCCGCGAGATCACACGCGAAACGCTCGGCGCGCTGCCCGAGCGCTACACCCCCGAAGAGCGTGCCGAAGCCGCCTTCGCACGGCGCGAGCAGACGGAACGGGCGCTCTTCGAATGGCTTTTCGGCCAGTATGCCCGCCGCTGCCCCGTGCAGTACCAGATTCCGGCATTCCTGGCCGGCGTCGCCGCCAGCGGATCGCCCGAGGCCTATGCCGGCGAGGTATTCGACACGCTGTGGCGGGAGGGCGCCGACACCACGGCGGTGCACGCCCTGCACAAGGACACCGAACGCATACTCGGCCACATCGACTGGATGCTGGGCACCAAGTCGCTGCGCAACCTCAACAGCGGACGCCTCAACGAACTCTACACGACCTACATCAAGGGGCTGCGCGAGTGGGACACCCTGCGGGCCTTCTACCCCGATGCCAACCTCACGCTGCGCGTGGCCTACGGCCATGTCGGGGGCTACGAATATGCCGACGGCGAATACCACAAGCCCCAGACCACCCTCGACGGCATCATCGCCAAGGACAATCCCGAGATTTACGACTACGACATCCCGCAGGCACTGCGCGAGCTCTACGCCACGAAGGACTACGGACGCTGGGCGACGACGATCGACGGCCGCAGGACGGTACCCGTCTGCTTCCTGGCCACCAACCACACGACGGGCGGCAACTCCGGTTCGCCGATCATCAACGGCAGGGGCGAACTGGTGGGGCTGAATTTCGACCGCACATGGCGCTCGACGATGAGCGACGTGGCGTTCGACGAAACGATCTGCCGCAACATCGCCGTCGACGTCCGATACGTGCTGTTCGTCATCGACCGCATCGGCGGGGCGGGATACCTGTTCGGCGAAATGGATTTCAGCCGCCGCAAATAGGAGTAATTCACGAAAAAAACACTATATTTAGCCCGCATAACAAAATCAGCCTCTATGAAAACAATCCTCTACACATGGTTCGCCGTCCTCCTGTTCGGCATGGCAGCAGTATCCTGCGGCGATGACGACACGAAAAACAACGACACGACGGGCATAACCGGCTCGTCGTGGAAAGCATCGGAAACGGTGGGCGCCGACCGCACGACCAAGAAATACACGTTCAAGGCCTCCGCCAACTGGGTGGCGCAGAGCGACAAACCGGAATGGTGCAAGATACTCACCTCGTCGGGCGACAAGGGCAGCGACCGGCAGCTCAACATCTCGGTCGAAGCCAACGAGACCGGCAGCACGCGCAGCGCGAACATCACCGTACAGGTGAGCGGCTACGCGAGGGCGGCGCAGTTCGCCATCACCCAGCTCGGGAGCAGCAGCGGCGGCACGGGCGCAGACACAGAGCTCAACAAACAGGTAGACAAGATCCTGGAGTATTACTACCTGTGGAACGGCGAATACCAGCAGATGTCGCGCGACCTCTCGCTGGATTACATCAGCTCCAGCGACAATTTCCTGAAACGCACGCTGCTGGAGATGACGACCAACGACCTCGACAAAAAACGGCAGAGCAACGGCAGCTACTCGGTTTACTCCTACCTGCTGCGGACGCCCCTCACGAAGGCCGTCGCCGGGACGACGCGCGGCGTAAGCCACGGGGTCGTAAAGGAGAAGGAGTACGGCTTCGGCATCGCGGGCCTGATGGGCGTGAGGTTTGTGGACGGCAACAACCAACCTACGGGAGAGTACGGGCTGGTCATCACGTCGGTCTACCCGGACTCCCCGGCATCGGAAGCAGGGTTCCGGCGGGGCACGTTCTTCGCCCAGTACAACGACGCAGCCATCACGGCCGCGAACCTGAATTCGGTTTACAGTACGTTAATAGCTCCGGGAGGAAGCCGCACGGTAAAACTCACCGAGAACAGGCAAGGCGCGCAGCCCGTATCGGTCACGGCACGCGAAATATACCCCAACCCGGTAATCCACAGCGAAGTGATCACCTCCGGAGCGCATAAGATCGGCTACCTGGTCTACGACAGTTTCGACGCGGCCTACGACGACGAACTGCTCGCTGCCGTCAAGAAACTCAAGGACGGGAACATCACCGACATGGTGCTCGACCTGCGCAACAACGGCGGCGGGCACGTCATCTCGTCGAACATGCTTTCCACCTGCATCGCCGGCGCGGCCTGCCAGGGTAAGGTCTACGAATATTACCGTTACAACGACAGCCGCATGGCCACGGTCGAAAAGACGGAGAGGGAGACCGGCAAGGAGTATGACACGGCGGCAAAAAAATTCTTCGACGAATTCTATTACGGCGACTATTACGGCGTCGACCTGCGGAACTACGCGCTGAACATGACCCGGCTGTACGTGCTCGTCACGGGCAACACGGCCTCGTCGAGCGAAGCCGTCATCAATACGCTGCGCGGGTTGGACGGCTTCACGGTGAAGCTCATCGGCGAAAAGACCAACGGCAAGAACGTCGGCATGGAGGTCAGCAAATTCACCGTAGGCAATTACAGCTACGAACTGGCCCCGATATCGTTCCAGGGCTACAACGCCAAGCAGGTGACCGTCAACAAGGACGGACTGGCGGTTGACACCGCGTGTGAGGAATGGAACGGGGAACTGAAGGATTACGGCGACCGGAGCGAGCCGATGCTGGCAGCGGCCCTGAGCCAGATCACCGGGCAGAGATCGGTAAGCGTATCGGGCACGCGCAGCACCGCGCCGGGTGTACGTCCGGCAACGGACATCGCATTGCCCGACTTATCGAACCGCCCGAGCGGCATGATCGTATTCCTGCCGGCTGCGGAAGAGTAACGGGAGACCGTCCTAAATCGAGGGGGCTGTCTAACAAGTCCAATTTTAACGATTTCACCCCTGCCGGAGTTTATTCTGACAGGGGTGATTTTCGATTTTCGGGACTTGTTAGACAGCCCCTCTTTTCTTAACCTGGCACCGGCGCACGTACCACACGCCCGGCGGCTCCGCCGCCGTATCGGCCTGGCAAATGAACCCGCTAAGGTCTCCGCCCCAACCGCTTCCGCCGCCTTTACCACCAAGCACAGGCACCTGCGCAGACATCGACACCGCCCCCGCGGCAGGTAGAGCACGGCGGTTTGCGTCGCCGCGACGCCGCTGCCGGAAGAATAATCCATATTACATGGAGAAAAAATTTGGCGGATTAAAATTTATGCCCTATATTTGCACACCCGAAATCCGAAAGGATACGTGCAATGCCCAGGTGGTGAAATTGGTAGACACGCTACTTTGAGGGGGTAGTGAACAATTACGTTCGTGCAAGTTCGAGTCTTGTCCTGGGCACCAAGTTGTGGATAAAGGAGCTGATAATCAGCTCCTTTATTTTTTTGTAGGATAAAATGTAGGATAAATGAGCTACTCGCCCTCTTCAAAGTCCTTAAAAAAGGAGCTTCCCGCAAGTATAGCAGCATTCTCATCCACCCCTAATCGCAGATACCGCATCGTTGTTGTAACCTTTTTATGCCCTAACGCCATCGAGATCGAAGAAAGCGGAACTTTGGAACGCTGAAGATGCGTGGCGAAAGATCGCCGGGCAGTATGGGTAGAGATCAAAGCATACTTCTCAATCCGGATCTCCTTCACCTCTCCTCCTCGATGTTTGCAAATTGTCACTTTTTCGTCGATCCCTGCCATTTTCGCCACCACTTTGATATAGACATTCATTTTCTGGTCAGAAATCGTTTTTGACAGGTCAAAATCGCTCTCGAGGATTCTTTGTATCACGGGATGAAGGGGAATGGCAATAGGGGTATCCGTCTTACGCGTACGCATCATAATCATTCCATCGACAATATTAGATTCGCTGAAGCGACTAAAGTCAGACACCCTCATGCCCGAAAATGCCCCGATGAGAAACCGATTCCTCACCAGTTCACATGTGGCCATGCGCTGCCTGACCGCTTTTTCTTCGCACAGCTCCGGCCACCCTTTCAGTATTGCGTTTTTCGTGATTTTTAATCTGTGCAACATCATCAGCTCATCAACCGAAAGGTAAATAGGATCACTCTCTTTTGCTACCGTGATGAAATTTTTATGAGCTGTGCCATTCAAATTATGCAGCTGATCCACATCCCGGGTCTCCCTATAAACCTGTTTGATAACTTTGATGATACTGCCGAAATAATTATCAGAATACCCCTGACCATATATCCAATTCCGGAACTGATTATAGAAATCAATATTAATATCTTCGAATGACAGACGACGCCGAATTAACTTTTCATATTGCACTAGCTTGTTCAAGACCGTTCGGTAATGCCTTATCGCTGTAATCAAAATAGGGTTGAGTACAGCGACAAAAAGCATCATGTCCGGTCAAGAGCTATCCCAAAAAGAAACGAAGGATGTTATAACAAAACTGGGATATCTCATTATCGGCCTTTCGGTAATGTTGTTCGCCTCGTCAATTTCAGATTTCATCACGCAAAAGCTCTAAAATGCCCCAGAGACCACGATACAGATGCAGACTTTGCGTTTACCCCCCCCCGTATTTAAACTTCCGCTGGGGATATTTCTCCTTGTGCTTGCAGTACTGGTCACAAGCGTTCTTGGAGCTGCCGGCCTCCTCGATGTGGAGGCTCTTCATCATTATCGACATATTATTCGTGATCGTGACCTACACCATAAACACTTTCTTTGCCGGAAATTTCGGCTGGAGTAAAAAGCGACCGCGACATGCTCATGTTAAAACAGGACAATACATTGCCCGGGTCAATTACGCACTAAAATTACGACAGGATGGACAGCAGCAGGACAGATAAATTCAAAAAATAGTACGATCGTAATAAGCAAAAAAATCTTATTATTAGGTATGGCCGTTATGCTTATACTGATATTCGGACTAATAACCCGAGAAGTACTATAAATACAGTCAAACACCAGTACGGATGAGAGGGTGGCATCTGAAGATATTGCATTTGACATTGTGGCTGAAACGCCCCGGACTGCCAGTCCAAAATGACCAGAACCAGAAGATCGTGGGCGATGCCACAAGCTCGGCCGCAGCGTCGGCGATCGGCCGTAAGATCTCGACAGTAACCGGAGGCCTTGTCGGCTCCGTCGTCCGAGACATTTCAAATGCGGGGCGCTCACGCAAAGAAACATATGTATCATTCTTCGACAACCAAAAGGTCTTTCTCCGGCCCGGCCTGCCGAAATAAAAATGTCGCCATCGTATTCGTTTGTTTGTCCATATCGGGGTATGGAGCAAAACCCGAACAAATACCTCTCCAGCAAAACAAAGTCTGCCAGATCATCTTCCCGGATAAGATCGCCAAGATCCGCGGGGGATACAATCCCAATCACTTTGCCCTCGACAAGTATGACAATATTCTTTATATCCAATGCCTGACAGACTTCCCGAACACCAACCTGTCTATTATAACTGACGATACGAGCTGCTACATGCTCGACCTATGTTATACGGAAAAGAGCGAGAAGAATGCCTACATCATCGACATTGCCGACAGAATCTACGTCAACGAGCTGAAGCCATTGGGGCCAGGGCAGGAGCCTTCGCCCTCTTTGCGATCACAACCAGCAGAAGATAAAACGCCGACTCAAGCCGCAGTGTTACCAGAAACCGGAGAATATGAATCAATCCTGAAGCAGCGGGATTTCATCGTGGCCCAAAATGGAGTTGCAGACAAAGCAATGGAAGGCTTCCTGAAGGGCATATACACCAGAGCTAATTACGTTTATTTCAAATTGGACATCACCAATAACAGCGAGCTGCCGTACACCTACAACTACTGCGGCTTCGCAATCGTCACAAAAAAGAAAGGCCGAATGACGTCCTTTGACCGGACAGATCTGTCGCCGGCAGGCAGTTACGTCCCGGCACACACCATCGAGTACAAAAAGACGATGACCGTGATCTATAAATTCGACAAATTCAATTTCTCCAACGACAGGGTTTTGCTGATCGAAATGGTCGAAGACAACGGGGAACGGGGACTGTTCTTCAGGGTGACATCATCCACATTCCTGAAGGCGCGAAAAATATAAGATGAGGGGCTGGTTTTGGCCCCGCTTTTTATTTGTTCTCAAATATAAAAATGTTATCAATAACATTTTAAATGTGAGTGTCCAATCACCCTAATAATAAGCGGTAACCTTCGGTCGCCGCTTGCATCGGTGAACTCAAGCAAGTTTGCTCTTGGAAACAGCCGCTTGTATGATTTCAAAATATTCTTTCATATCAACCGCTTTTGCAACCTTTGGAATTAATTCTGTTTTCGAGTAGTAAAAAGCCCATAACTTGTAAATGGTAGTGGCCAAACCATAGCAATAATCAATTCCCTGCGGATCTAAATCATGCAAGCCAGTAAGGATCGAGCCGAGCCTGTCGTCGGGATCCGGATGCTCTGTTCCTCCAGACAACGTGTCATCCACCATCAGCATAGAACCCAGAGTAAGGATAATAGCCAAAGAGGTGCTTTTTCTTATATCGAGCGGTTGATCTGCATACATGGAATAGAACGCATTGTAATCAGCGTCATATTCATCGGATTTCTTGGGCACCTGCTCTATGTGTCTCAAATTGAAATGATGGTATTCATGGAACAGGACGAAGCACATACAACCGACGAACAAGGCGTTAGCTGTTTGTACGGTTTCGTCGTCCGCGTTATAGACCGGATTGGGAAGTTCAAAAAATTTACTTCGCGTAGCCCTTGAGCCTTCATTGGGATCGAATAAACTCATCCCTGCAATAAAAAGATCAAAAGAAGAATGCAATCGTTTCTCATCCAGGCTATCATCGGGTCTTAAAAATGGCTTGATTATACATTCATCCATAACGACCGAAGAAGCGTAACAAAAAGTCCAGAGAAATTGGCAGTAATTATCCCAAATAGTAATCTGATAATAGGGATTGTTCGTCTCATCAAAGTGCAGCTTGCATTCAGCAAAATCAATGATTTTATCGTCAGTGCATATTACCTTTATTTTGTTACTTAGACCGTTATTTTGGTTTCCTTGAATTTCATACCCGTCGCCGAATTTTTCAAAAATGTGAAGGGATTTATTTATCAGAGCGTTTACCGGAAAGTGCAGTACAGATTGGTCAGTTGCCATAGTTATCTATTTTATTTCACATTTCAATTTTGAAATACCGCATCACCGCCCGAAAGTTATCCTGAGCCGTGCGGCAGGTATCCAGCAGGTATTCGTGGGCTCGATCCCACTCGTGCAGCCCCCGGTAGTAAAACAGCTTGAGATCCTCGTCGATGATGAAGGGCACGACGCGGTTGGCAAGGCACTCCTTGAACATGATAAGCCGACCCACGCGGCCGTTGCCGTCCTGGAAGGGGTGAATGCACTCAAAAGCATGGTGGAACGCCACAATGTCTTCAAGAGTTTTATTTGTAAGGGTATTGTAGTGAGAAAGCAGCGCCTTCATTTGCGCTGCGACCTGCTCGGGCGGCGTGGTTTCCTGTCCCCCGACCTCATTGGGAAATTTCTTATACTCCCCGACGCGGAACCACGTGCGGCGGCTGTCCGATGTACCCGCCTTGAGAATGCGGTGCAACTCCTTGACGAATGTTTCGGTCAGGCGTCCGGAAGCAGCCTTGTCGATTACCAGGTCGATGCAGCGGAAGTGGTTCGAAGTCTCGATCACATCATCCACGTTGACCGCCTGATCCGTAACGCCCAGCGTATTGGTCTCGAAAATATGACGAGTCTGCTCCTGCGTGAGCCGGCTGCCCTCGATATGGTTGGAGTTGTAGGTCAACTCGATCTGAACACGGTGGTAGATGCCGCCCCGGAGCTGCATGTCTTTCTGTTCTTTCAGAAGGTTGAGCAGCGGATTGTCGCTGTATGGTTTCTCCTTGCCGCGCCGCGGGCGCACGGCATCCTCTGGGATATTCCACGTCTTGCCCGTTAAGAAGGCCCCCTTAATCTTACCTACGGCGCACCAGTTGCGCACCGTACGCTCCGACACGACCCATCTTCGGGCGATCTCACTGACCGAAAGATAATTCATACGATTTCATTTCTGCCGTTATCGGCAAATACCTTGTATTTTTCAACAGCAAATATAGCTTTTTTTGCCGATAAAGCAAATGCCCCGGGCTTGGACAGGGGTTATAGCCGTGCAGGTTTCATCAGGAATCATCAACGGGTAGCAAGCCCGAACATAAACTAAGGTACTGGACATAGACGCTCCTGTCTCGATAAGGTCTCAACTGACAAAACAACCAACAGGCAGCTTACACTTTTTATTTCCCCCAAACATCCAGGTCGCAAAATTTTATGGCAGATACAGCAGATTAGGATTTTTGACTATATTTTCACAACAGAAAGCACATAAACAATTAAAGTACAATATGTTATAAAATAAAAATGCAGAATTGGTAACACAGACCGTTTTATCGCAAGATAGATATTGGACAAATTACAGATAATTAACACTTTGCATAACTGAAGCGCAAAAATGGTAACACTGAATTTAAAAAACGCAAAAATAGTAACACTGAACTGCCCCAACTTACATTTTAGCATTCCGCAGGAGGATATCTTAAACGACAACAGCTCTGAAGCAATGCTCCAGAGCTGTCTCCGTATGAGCGGACTGCCATTACGCCGCAAACCGCTGCGGCACGATGTTCAACTCGTAAAGTTTCGCCCCCAGCGCCTCGCAGAGAACCCGCGCCATATTCACTTCGACGGCGTTGCCGATAAATTTTTTCTGCTCGCCCTGCGTGCCGAGGAGCACGTAGTTATCCGCAAAAGCACATACTCGGTACGGGCGCTTTCGGGCAGGGCGTTGTATTCCTCGACCGTAAGATACCGGCGCTGACCGTCGGTCGGATTATTCGCCTGGTAAAAAGTCTTCCAGAATACCACCGGGAACTGTTTGGAGCCCTTCCTGACCGTCAGGACGCGCTCTTTGGCCTGACGAAAGGTCAGGAATACCGGAGTCCGGTAACCCTTGACTTCCGTAAGCATGAGCAGCGTCAGAAGGTTCGTGCCGGTATACCTCTTACCCGTGATGTTGCAGGGAAGGAGACCCTGGCCGTAGAACCACGGCTTTTGCCATGTTTGAGTCATGGATTCGATTTTCAAGACCAGCAGCTCGGCGAAGTGCGTCGAGACCTTTTCGAGAACCTGGGAATGTCCCATTGATTTGTTGCAGACTTTATACTCCTGCGCCGGAGTTCTACGCTGCCGAAACACTCGGAACAGCGATGCGGCGATCAGCCGGTCGCGGAAACTGCACCATAGGCAAGGACACGCAAGGAAATATTTACCGACGGCGCAGCTGGCGGGCGCCACACGCGGATCAATATTTCCGCAGCGTGCACTCGGGCGGCCGAGACACCATGCCGAGGCCGATCCTTGCCGCCGTCGACGTGACTTCAGCTAACTTTGCATCCTTGTTGTGAGTGAGGCTTCCGCCCCCCCCCAGACGGCGAGCGGGCTGGCCGAGCGTAGACGGATGCGAGAGGGCCCGAAAAACGGCAATCTTCCGTATGGCTGCTGTGTACAGCCGTAGTGGGATGCTTTATACGCTTAGTTCGGGCAGCTCAACTCTTACGGTCTGAAGTTTGCATATATTATTGAATATTAACGAAGTGATATTGAATTATCCGCATACAGACTCCTGCAAATCGAATGCTTATTTACTCTATTTTTGCGCTGAATTCAAACAAAGAAAGAGTGATATGACAAGTGTGAAACTGAAACTCAACAAAGACCGCATCCGGCGCGACGGAACTTATCCGCTGGTATTTCAACTGATACACCAGCGCCGGAAAAAACTTATCTACACACCTTTTAAGCTTCACGAGGATGAATTCGACGAAGAGCATGGCAAGGTGCTCTGCGTGCCAAACGGGCTGCGCCCGCCGAGGGAGATACGCCGCATGAACCGGGAGATTGCCCGGCAGCGGCGGAGTATCGACGGGCATATCGAAACGCTGGAGTCGCGTCGCGAGAGCTATACTGTGGCAGATGTCGTCTTCCGTTACCAAGTGGAGCATGACAGTTTGAGCCTGCTGCATTATATAGATCTGCAGATCAAGCAGCGGGAGCGCTCGGGTCGCTTCGGATCGGTTGCCGCGCTGCGCAGCACGCGCGCGTCGGTGGCGGCCTTCCTCGGATCGAAAATCGCTGTCCTGGCCGATGTGAACGGTACTTTCGTACGCGATTACGAGGCATGGCTGCTGCGCCGAGGCGTCTGTCCCAATACCGTATGTTACTATATGCGTAATTTGAAATCGGTCTACAATCAAGCCATGTTGGATGGTTATCCGGTCTGCTGCAACAATCCTTTCCGTTTCGTCTATGTTCGGCCGCAGCGAACTGTAAAGCGCGCGTTAGACCGAGACGCCATGCGGCGCATTGCCGACATCGACCTTTCCGCATACCCGCATCTGGAACAGGCTCGTGACCTATTCATGTTCAGTTTCTTCAGTCGGGGTATACCTTTCGTAGACACGGTTTTCCTTCAAAAGAGCGCCGTTAGCGGCGGTGTCATCAGTTATCGTCGCCACAAAACCAACCAGTGGTTGCATGTGGAGGTTACGCCCCAGCTGAAAACCTTGATGGAGAAATACGCCAACGATTCGCCCTGGGTCTTCCCCCTGTTGGAAGGCACCGGGGACAAACTCGCACAATACAAGCACTACCGCCTAGCCCTGGAGCGTGTAAACCGCAACTTGAAACGGGTGGCGCAAAAATGCAACCTTGACACTGTGCTGACAGCCTATGTTGCCCGCCACAGCTGGGCAACGCTGGCTCGGGAGAGCGGGGCGCCGGTTGCAGTCATCAGCGAAGGACTGGGTCATACTTCGGAGAAGACAACGCAGATATATCTCAAGGAATTCGACCGTCAGATTGTGGATCGTGTGAACCGCATCGTTTCATCGCTCTGAATACTGCATCAGGGCTCGGCAGCTCGTATTTGCGGGCAAAAAAAATTTGCTAAAAAGTCCCGTTTTGCTATATTTGTACATCATAACTCTATTGAGTATAGAGCATTACGCTTTCCTGTTACTAATCATTTCCGCTTCGTCGGAATTTTGCGACAAAAATAAAAAGCTTTGTTCAGATTTTGGTTGTAAAAAAATGATATTTGATTGTTGATTTTCGACACCGGGAGTTTTTTTTCGTATTTTCCGCCCTTTTTCCTTCCTGTCCAGACTTTGGAACGCGCTTTTTCATACCTGTTTGTGGTATTTCTTTCTCCTCCCGATACTTCTCGATGAGTTGTCGGGGACTGGCACCTAGGTGGCGCTTGCAGAAATGGCTGAACCGATCCAAAGATTCGAAACCGGCACGCAGTGCGGCCTGCTTAATCGTCATCTCGGGATTAGAGAGATAGCCAACAATACGCTGACAGATTTGTTTCAGCAGCCATTTGTAAGCCGTCGTGTCAAATTCACGGCGGAAGCGGCGTTCGAAGGCCTCATAGGTCATGCCCGCAAGTTTGGCCATGTCCGCAACGGATTGTACTCTCGGCAATAGTTCGTAAACTAAGCTGCGAAAATCGGAATTAGCGCTGAGGATCGGGAGAAGCAAAGCAACGACCTCTTCCCGGGTGTAGAAACCGCGCAGGTAGAGAAACAATTCCCGGTGTTTCATTTCGTGCAAGTGGGCACAACTCATTCCGTTTTGTAGACAATAGACCAGCAGGTCTATATATGCACTGAGAGGATAACGTATTTCTACCGGCTGAAAATCGTAGCTGACTCCCGAACAGGAATTTACATAATGTTGCAAAGCAAGTTTGTCGCATCCACTGATAAGCACATTGAACTTCATGTCGAGGAACTGCATCCCGGAGTCTGATCTGATGCAGAACATGCTGCCGCGGGGGATAAGAATCATCTCCCCGCTTTTGAACCTTCGATCGAAAAACTGGTTGCAGGAGATTGTACATTTCCCGTTCAAGAACATCAGCAGGTGATGACACTGTACATTGTCGCAGGTGAGACTCTCCCCACGGCCGAATTCCCGGTAAACGAAACCAGTCCCCACATCCGCACGGTAGTGAGTACAAGTGAGGTGTTCGTCTACATACAACAAATCGTGACGCAACAATTCGTTATCCATAAGTGACGCCTGTTACCTATCTTATATAGGGATTTCAGCATCGTTTCAGCATCGTTCCGCCCAATGCATTCTGCATAAGACGGATATGGCTTCGTTTGCAGTACGACATATCTTAAAACTTTCGCTGAAACAACAAAATTGTTTATTCGGCTGCAAACCATGTATTTAATGCCGTATTCCGTGCCTTCATGCTCTATACTCAATAGAGCATGAGGATTTAGAAATAGGAAAAACACAATAAGACTATTAAAAAATATGTTATGAAGCACTTTATGTACTCGTTTGCAGCAGCACTTCTGTCCTGCACACCGGTCTTTGGCCAGGTGAGTTTTGAAGAGATTGTTCCGGCACCTAAAATAGCGGTAAAGACCAACCTGCTTTACGATGCTACTTCAACTTTCAACCTCGGTTTTGAATTCGGACTGGGGAAGAAATGGACGCTCGATGTTTCGGGCAACTACAACCCGTGGACTTTTTCTGAGAACCGGAAAATGAAGCACTAGCTCATACAGCCGGAAATCCGATGGTGGATCTGCCGCCGCTTTTCGGGGCATTTCCTCGGACTTCATAGTCACTATGCCCAATATAATATGGGCGGCATGCTTCCGTGGGGGTTCAACAGCGGCAAAATGTTCGGTTCCATCGAAAACCCGAATATCCTTTCGCACCGCTACGAAGGCTGGCTTGCCGGAGCCGGTATCAGTTACGGTTACCATTGGATTCTCGGCAACCGTTGGGGCTTGGAAGCTACTGTCGGTGTAGGATATGCCTACCTCGACTACGACAAATATCCATACGAACAGTGCGGACGAAAGATAGGCAGCGAATCCAAACATTATTTCGGTCCGACGAAGGCCGGAATCACCCTGATTTTCATGATTAAATAATGATGACTATGAGAAATACGCATACTACGCTTCTATTTACGCTTTGTGGATTGTTATTTTACGGAAACGGTTCGTCGCAGATCGTCGTACAGGAGGGCAATATTGCCGTACAGGTGAACGAACCTGCACAGCGCGGCGACTCGCTCTATGTAAAGATGGATGTTTCGACGACAGGGCATAATGTCGCCTCGCGTAAAAGTACCGAATTCACTCCCGTTCTTTCGTCGGAAGAACACACGAAAGAGTTGCCGGCAATCTCGGTCATGGGACGTAACAGCTATAAGAACTATCGCCGCAGCCGGGCACTGCTGAGTCGGCGGGAACATGCGACGTACGATCCTTATATGCCCTATGCCGTCATCCAGGATTATAAAGGAGATCAGACGGTAAAATACGCTCTGACCGTTCCCTACGAACCGTGGATGTCATCGGCGCAGCTGACGCTTCGGCGCAACGACTGCGGTTGCGGCAAGGTTCGTACAACCGATACGCGCCTGCTGGCCAATCATGTCGATCTGGAGCGTGTGATCGTCATCGAACGTTACAATATTACGCCGCATTTGACCTATATCCGCCCCGAAGCTGAGCCGGTCAAAATGCGGTCGGTGACCAGCGAAGCATTCCTCGATTTCGCAGTGGGACGTACCGACCTGCAGCCAGACTTTGGGAACAACGCTTCGGAATTGGAGAAGATCCTTGCTGCATTTGCCAGTGTCGGGGATGACGACGACGTGACCCTGACGGGAGTTTCGCTCTGCGGCTATGCCTCGCCCGAGGGTTCCATAGCCCGTAACAGGCAGTTGTCCGAAGGACGGGCCGTTGCTCTCAAGAAATATTTGATGACTAAGTTCGACTATCCTGAATCGTTCTACAGCACCCGTTTCGGCGGCGAGGATTGGGAGGGACTTGCTGCATTGGTTGAAAATTCCGACATGCGCTATAAGCAGGAGGTGCTCGAGCTGATTGCGAATGTTCCCGTGGAGCAGAATCGGGAGGCCCGCCTGATGGCATTGAAAGGCGGTGAACCCTACCGGTGGATGCTGAAGGAACTTTTCCCGAAGTTGCGCCGTGTGACTTTCAAGGCGGATTACAATGTCCGGCAGTTCAATATTGAAGAAGCCAAAGAAATCGTGAAGACCCGTCCTCAAAACCTGAGCCTGAATGAGATGTTTCTCGTAGCGAATACCTATGAGCCCGGCTCAAGGGAGTTTAGCGATCTGTTCGAAACAGCAGTGCGGATGTTTCCCGAAGACCCGACGGCAAATCTCAATGCGGCAATCGCAGCCCTCGGACGCAAAGATTATGTAAGTGCTGACCGCTATCTGAAAAATATCAGAAATCGTATGCAGATTCCAGAATACGACAACGCCATAGGGGTTCTTATCATGATGCGTGATGCAGATTACGACCGGGCAGAACAGTGTTTCGTGGTTGCAGCGCAGACCGGGCTTGAGGCTGCGAAAGAAAACCTCGAAGAACTGGCCCGCATACGTGAAAACCTCGACCGTATTCGTGAAGCTGAGATGAAAAAACACTGACAATCTGTTGGAACTATTCGGTATTCATACCATACAACCTTTTTTTACAAACTAAATTTTATTTATTATGAGAATGAAATCTCTTTTTATCGCTGCTTTGGCAACGATGGCATTGGCATCCTGCAACAAGGAAGAAGCAAGGAAAACTCCTACTGGAGCCGTAAAAACCAATTTCGAAGTAGCTCTTCCGGGAGCGATCGACACCTACGCCGTGGAGACTCCACAGGTAGCGGGTCAGATTACGCCTCTTTACAGCGACGTGACGGTTTATTTGGTCGACGCGGGCGACAATGCCACAGCTTACACATGGACTGATGAGGATATCAAAGCCAAATCAAAGCGCTTCGAGCAAATCGTACTGCCTAAAAAGGTGATCGTCGTAGTAAATAAAGGTGCAGCTACGTTGCCGCAGTCGGCAACGATGACTGCCCTTACGGCGGCGCTCAATACGATCGCGGTAGCTGACCAGAATAAGGCGCAGGCCAATGTTGCCGCCGAGGATGCCAAGGGCAATGCCGCAGGTGATTACATTTCGGCACAGCAGGTGACGCTCTACGGCGAGCAGACGACCTTCACGGACGAGACCCCTACCGATGGTCATACCCTGAAAAAAGCTGCCGTAGAACTTAAATCGCTCGTGTCGCGTTTCGAGATCGGCACGGTAAAAGCCGGTACGGGTCTTAAATCGCTGACCGTCGAGGCCGTGTATGTCAACTATTTCTACAAAGAATATGGTAAAACGACCAAACAAGAAGTTGCAGAAGGTGGTTGGACGGACTCCTATGAGCCGGCATGGGCTACGGATAACGTAAGTGCGGACGTAACCTCGCAGGACGGCACGAAGGTTTACGCTTATCAGGTATTTGCCGGCGATATGGTTCCGCACATTATCTACAAAGTGGGTGGTGAGTTGGAAGACGGTTATAAACTTGCAGACGGTACGGAAGGTACTTTCACAGGCAAATATATTACCGTAAAAGGATTCAAGGAAAGCGGTGCTACCGTTTCGACTATCGAAGCACATAAAATCTACAAGATGGGGCTCACGGACAGCGGTATCGAAATCAAACCTGAAGAGATTACCGATAAACCCGAAAAGGAGAAGATCGACTTGATTGTGGCCGTTACGGTGGCTCCGTGGACCGAAACGACGATAACACCTGAAATCTAAATCCGAATTACTGAAGGAGCGAGGGGGTGAACGCCCCTCCTCACTCCTTCCTTTTTGCAAAAACCAAATCATGATGAAACTATTGAAAATACTCTGTACTCTTCTGGGCATTACAGCCGTATCGGCGGGTTGTATTAAGGAAGACATGAGCGGCTGTCCGCCGGAGGTGAACACGTATCTTACGTTCAGCTACCGGGGCGATACGGACGATCCGACGATGTTTCGGAAAATGATCGGTCGCGTGTCGCTTTATGTTTTCGATAGCGCAAGCGGACAGCACATCCTGACGAAAACCGTAGGCGAAGCCGACTTGCGACTTTTCGAAGGCACACAGCTTTACCTGCCCGAAGGCAACTACAGAATCGTATCGTGGGCCAATGCCGCGAACAATACGGAAATTCTCGTAAACGGAGCCTTGTCGCAGGGACGCGTACATGCGCCCGGGTACACAGCGCGGAAGCGCATTGCGACCAACGACCATCTCTATTACGGGGAATTAGACATAACGGTGCCGGCGACCGCTATACAGCCGGGTAACAACGCCATAAAGGTAACGGGAGACATTCCGCACAGGAGCGCGCACATCAATATTGAAATTTACACATTCATTTTATAGATTGAGCAGTGATGTTTCGGCACACCGCCACTCCGCTCGTTCGAGAGAATACGCCACTCAAAAAGGACAAAGAAAAATCATATTCATGCCGCCACGAACCCGATAGCCGGTTGGCAAAACGCCGTTTATTCGGCGTCTGCTGCACGGATATTGCCCATTTCGTCGACCATCCCCGGTGTTCGTTGCCCTACGTATCCATCTTACGAATAATCGACACGAGCGACTCGTCGAATTCCGCAAGGAAATATTCTGTCTTCATCGGTACGGTGTCACATGCCGTTTTTAATGTCACTATCCAATTTCTATTCAGCTTTTTATGCTATTTTTGCAGAAAAAAACGATGAATCCGTTGATCTCTTATATTGCCCGTAAACTGCCGACAGCGGCATTGGTTAGCACACTCGTTATTTTTTATCCTAACATCGTGTGCTTGTGTGTGGATATTGTGCGGACTACCGATGTTGCCTCAATGCAGATTGTGAGTTTGGCGCTCTATACTTTGGTCAAATTTCTACTCTTTTGGGGCATGTTCTTCGTGCTTATCCGGTACAACCTGAACCATACCACCCTGCCGTTGAACAGAAGACTTGCGGCCAACCTGCTGATGGTATCCGGGGTGTATGCAGTGAATCTTGCCGTCTATCTCCTGTTCAAGTCCTACGGAGCACGCGAGGACACGGGGAGCGTGCTTGTGTTCCAATACCTCGTCACCTGCTTCTTCAGTACGGTGTTGGGACATTTCGTCAAACTGTACATAGAGCAGCGGCAGAAAGAGATGGAGATACAACGTCTGAAATCGGAAAACCTGCAAAGCCGCTACGATGCGCTCATGGGCCAGATAAATCCGCATTTCCTGTTCAACTCTTTGGGAGGCATATCGGCATTGATTCGCAAGAAAGATGACAACCGCACGTTACGTTACGTGGACGAGCTTTCGGACATTTTCCGCTACATTCTTCAAAGCGAACGCAAGGGGATGGTCGGCTTGGGCGAGGAATTGCAGTTCGTCGAGGCGTTCCGTTATGTGATGGAGGTGCGTTTCGAGGACAAGCTTTCCTTTGATATACGAGTGGACGAACGGGCGAAGAACACATACAAGCTGCCCGCCCTCTCCCTGCTGCCGCTGATCGACAATGTAGTGGTACATAATCAAATCGACACCGACCATAAAATGATTGTCTCTGTTTCCATAAACGGCCGGGAAGAACTGGTCGTCTCGAATCCCGTATATCCTCGGCAGACACCGGCCAAGAGCAATGGTACGGGATTACGCAATCTCTTTAACAGATTCGGACTGCTCACCGGAAAAAACATCCGTAAGGAACATACGGAAACCAAGTTCACCGTATATCTTCCATTGACAAAATAACCCTCCGCCTTATGAAAGTACTGATTGTAGAAGACGAGACCTCCGCTTACGAAAACCTGAAAGCGATATTGATGGACTTGTATCCTGACATCGAGATAGCGGGCAACACCCAGAGCGTGGCGAAAACCGCAGAATGGCTGCAAGAACACGGGCAGCCGGATTTGATCTTCATGGACATACACCTTTCCGACGACTCGGCATTTGCGCTGTTCGAGCGGATGGAGGTGGACATACCCGTCATCTTCACCACTGCTTACGACCAGTATGCCATCGAAGCATTCCGGGTGAACAGTATCGACTACCTGTTGAAACCCGTCAAAGCGGCGGAAGTGAAGCGGGCAGTAGAGAAATACCGCAGGCTCGACCGTTCCGACATATCCCGATACCTCTCCCGGCTCACAGAACTTTCGCCTTCCAAGCGGGGTAAGGAGAGAATACTTATCCCGTATCGTGATAAGTTGATGCCGGTTGCGCTCAAAGACATCTCTTTCTTCTACACGAACGACCGCAACACGACGGTCTATCTGAAAAACGGGCATACCTATCCCTATACCAAAACCTTGGAACAGATAACCAAGGAACTGGGCTCCGACGACTTTTTCCGGGCAAACAAGCAGTTTCTGATACGCCGCGACAGCGTGGCGGATATTACTGTCTGGTTCGACAGCCGCCTGCTCGTCACCCTCGACACCACCACGCCCGAACACCTGTACATCAGCAAGAACCGCGCAGCAGCATTCAAGGAATGGATGATGCAGGGCGGATAACCGTGCGTATTCGTCTTGCCTCACGATTTTTTCGCTTTGCTGCGGACGGCGTTACGCCTTTGTCCGGAAACCCATACTTTTGCCACATAGTCAACGAACTAAAAGAAACAGATTATGACAAAAGTAGCAGTTATCGGCGGATGCGGGCACATAGGCAGTTGGCTCGTTCCGCAATTGGTCAAGGCGGGATACGAGACGGTTTCCATATCCCGCGGTATAAGCAAACCATACAAAGAAGACGAGGCATGGAACGAGGTTGAATGTATCGCCCTCGACCGCGACAAGGAGACGGATGGGGCTTTCGAGCGCAAGATTGCCGCCTTAAAAGCCGACGTGGTGATAGACCTTATCAACTTCCGGCTGGACGACGTGCAGGCCATGCGCCGTGCCCTCGACGGACGGGTGGCGCAATATGTATATTGTTCGTCATGCTGGGCGGAAGGACGTGCCGAGGTGCTGCCCTTTAACCCCGATAACACGGCGAAAGAACCCTTGTGCGAGTACGGACGGCAGAAATACGCCTCGGAGCTATATCTGGCTGCGGAGTGGAAAGAACGCGCTTTCCCCTCGACCGTCATCATGCCGGGGCAAATATCGGGTGCCGGCTGGACGATTATCAATCCGTGGGGCAACCGGTTGATGCGTTGCAACGAGATTATCCGCAGCGGAGGAACGCTCATGCTCCCAAATTTCGGCATGGAGACCATTCATCACGTACATGCAGAAGACGTGGCGCGGCTGTTCACCCTTGCCGTTACCCATAAAGAGAATGCTTTGGGCGAGAAGTTCTACGCCGTGAGCGGCGGCAGTATCACGCTTTACGGTTATGCCTGCCTGCTCTACCGGCATTACGGCATGGAACCGAAAATCGACTTTCTCCCGTGGCGCGAATGGACGGAATACGTCCGTCAGGAGTGTGCTCCCTATGCAGCACGCGAGGAAATAGAGCACCAGCTCACCGAAAGCTACCTGCATCTGTCGCGCAGTGGATTCTTCACCACAGCGAAGGAGCACGACCTGCTCGGCTACGTGCCTACGCATACGAATGTGGAAACGATCATCGAGAGTGTGGATTACATGGCTGCCCATGGATGGCGTGACAGATAAAATCTCCGGCGTATGAAGAAAGGTCTGCTTGCATTGGCTTTGGGCACATTCGGACTGGGCATCACGGAGTTCTCCACGATGACTATCCTGCCCTACATCGCCCAAGACATTCATATCGACATTCCGACGGCGGGCACATTCGTGTCCGCCTACCTGCTCGGCACGGGCACGGGAGCGGTGCTGCTGGCTTTTGCCGGGCGGTTCGGGTTGAAACAAATCCTATTGACTCTTATCGGACTGGTGGCTCTCGGCAACTTGTGCTCGTCGTTGGCGACCGGCTATCTGCCCTTGCTGCTGTGCCGCTTTGTGGCAGGCTTGCCCCACGGGGCGTTCTACGGCACGGGAGCGGTGGTGGCCGGAAGGCTTGCCGACGAGGGAGGAAGCAACCGTGCCGTGGCGGTGGTCATGACCGGTATGATGGTGGCGAATCTCGTGGGAGTGCCGCTCGCCACGGCGTTGGGGGCGATGGTCTCATGGAGGTTAGTGTTCGTGGCGGTAGGCTGCTGGGCGTTATTGGTGCTGGCGGCTATCTGGCGGTACGTCCCCTCTTTGGAGAACACGCAGACGGCTTCCATCGGTAGCCAACTGGCAGGGTTGAAAAACCGGAAAGTATGGCTGTGGCTGGCGGTCATCTTCTTGGGCAACGCGGCTGTGTTCGGCTGGTACAGTTACATCACGCCGCTGCTGACCGAGGTGGCGGGCTTCTCCGCTTCCCGCCTGCCTCTCCTCATGGCGTTGGCAGGGCTGGGCATGGTGGCAGGAAACTTCGCGAGCGGCAAGTTGTCGGACAAGTTCGGTTCCGCCCGTGTGGTCTCCACCGCGCAGGGGATGATTTGTCTGGTGCTTGTCTGTATCTTTTTGTTTGCTGACTGTCCGTGGCTGTGCGTGGTGCTGACGGTGGCAGGTATCGGCTGCTTCGCCGCGCTGACAAGTCCCGAACAGGTACTCTACCTCCGCCTGTTGCGCGGAAGGGAACTGTTGGGAATGACGATGGCGCAGATAGGGTTCACCGTGGGCGGTGCGGCAGGAGCTTCGTGCAGCGGCATGATTTTGGAAGCCGGACACGATTTCCATTATCCGGCACTCATGGGTGCTGTGTTCGCACTGGCTGGATGCCTTGTTTCGCTGGTGTTCAGCAGGAAAAGGGAACGGATATGCGGAAACGGATAAGTTTACGAAGCGCAAAGGCATGGTTTCCGGTCTTTGCGCTGACGCTTGCGGCCTTCATTATCAACACCTCGGAATTTATCCCTATCGGGCTGCTGACGGACATCGCATCGGAGTTTCATATCACGGAAGCGGAGGCCGGGGTAATGATTTCCTCGTATGCGTGGGTGGTCGCCCTGCTGTCGCTGCCTCTGATGATGGCTGTGGTCAAGATGGACTATCGTCGGCTGCTGCTGTGGACGCTGGGCGTATTCATCGCCTGTTCCGTCCTATCGGCCTTGTCGCCCGGTTACATCGTCCTATTGGCAGCCCGTATGGGTGTGGCTTGCAGCCATTGCATCTTTTGGGGTGTCGCTGCGGCATTGGCCGTCAAAGTTGCCCCCGAAGGGAAGAAGGCTGTTGCATTGGGCATGATTGTAACGGGTACATCCATTGCCATGATTGTCGGTCTACCGTTGGGACGCACCATCGGTCTGTATATGACGTGGCGGACGACCTTCGTCAGTATTGCTGTGACCGCGTTACTGATAGCTTTGTTTCTGGGCATGGTCTTCCCGAAGCTGCCCAACACCCAACCGATGACGCTGCACCGGTTGCCGGTACTGTTCCACAACAAGGCTCTGATGAGCATTTACGTGTTCACCTTGCTGACAACTACGGCACATTATACGGGGTACAGTTACGTGGAGCCGTTTCTGGCGCAGGTTGCCCGGCTGGATGAAAATGTCATCACGTTGGTTCTGATGTTGGTAGGATTGTCCGGCATTGTAGGAAGTGTCTTGTTTTCCCGATATTCCGCCCGCAGGCCCGACCTGCTTCTGTTTGCGGCCTCCCTCGGCATGGTGGCCTCTCTTCTGTTATTGTATCCGCTTTCCGGTTTTATGGGATCGGTACTTGCCTTGTGTTTCTTTTGGGGAATAGTTTATACCCTCTTCAACCTGTCGCTTCAGGTGCGCATCATGGCCGTATTGCCGCAGGCTTCGACCATTTCGATGACCATTTATTCTGCGGTATTCAATCTCGGAATCGGCTGCGGTACTACTATCGGTGGAGCGGTGTGTACGCATGCATCCATTGCATACATCGGTTGTGTTGGGGGGAATAATCGCTCTGATTGCTTTTGTCTATTGCATCAGATATGTATTATGTTTTTGGAAATTGCTTCCTGATAGGAAGTAATTGGATTTGCGTTTTTGCAAAAGCCTATGGATTGTAAAATGATGTAATGAATAAAAAGAGATACACCCTATTTTACAGGAATAGTTACAAATAGTCTTCAATAAAGATTCGATGTTTCCCATCAATATCTTGGTTCTAAGATAGAAACTAATAATGACAAGTAAATTGACATGAAAGAACAAAGTTACAAGTCTTCTCTTTTTTTGAAGAGAAGCATCACCTAACCCACTTTGCCACCGAACAGGATGTAGCGGAAGAATTGTTTGCGTTACTCTCCGAAGCGAGAGAACTTTATCTTCGAGATGTGATTGTGGGCGGCAAGCGGTATAGCCGCTGTGTGGATGATTTCATCAACAGTCACCGGTACATAAACTGCAACAATGCGATTTGCCAAAACTGCCACGAGATGAACATTCACATTGTTAAGGGACTGCTGACCGAATGTGTTTACCTTATCCAGCCTCTTTTTACCGCACCCACCTTCTCCTTTGAGAAGTGTATGGAGCTGCGAAGGCTGTATGACCGGTCGGAACCGTTACCACTGCATACCGATGGTTTTATAAAAGCTCCGCCACTTTCTTTCGGCTGCAACTTCACCCAAGAACAGATGACAGGTATTGTGTCTTGTGCCAATACTTATCATCTGTTTTGCGTTTCAGCGGTTTGCATCGAGGATATGGAAGCTCTCTTTTCCTGCAAAGAAGGCTTTCATATTCGGGTAAACAATATCCGCCATGTGGCTATTCTGTTCGATGCGCTTCTTGAAAATTCGTTCATCCAACCGTACTGGCAGTCCGTTCTCGATAAAGGAAGGTTCTTGTTGTCCAAAGACGGCAAGCGGTTCATTTCCGCGTCGAGCCTTTCATCAGCCCTTTCCGTTATAAGGAGTAGTCACAATTGCTGGGGTTAATTTTTTCAAAGAAGTGCACCGAAGAAAGCTCTGTCAAGGCTGACGCTATTAGCTTTGTACCTAGGAGAAGTCCTGGAGTATTTTATAATGGCGGGGAAAGATTAAGAATCGTAATAATGAGGTACTCACGGAAACAGGATATCCATGCAGAGATATAGCCGGTTCATCAACATCAGCCCATGGGCGGTTCCGCTTTGAGACAGATAAAACCAGAAAAAACTTATCAAAAATTAATGATAAAATGAGCAAATTGAAAGACAATTGATGATCAATCAGTTGTCTTTTTTGGTTACCGCCTTGCAGTAACCCCACAACACGCAGTCTATCAATATCCCCCGGAAAATAATCGCTTCACACGGACTTTCAACCCGCAAAGCGGATTTGCCGCACCGCCGGACAACCGGGTTTCGCGCTCCACGAACACGACCGAAACGGACATAAAACAGGCCGGAGCAGCATCCCGGGCACAAAACCGGACAAAAACCACGGCGGAAGGCCGGCCGGCGGGTTTCAATCCGGTTTACCAAAACGGCCGGGATCCAAACGCATAAATTGCTGTTTACAAACATCTTCCCAAAAAAGTATATTTACTTTGCCTCTAACATACCCGGGATATAATCCCGGGTTACATATTTATTAATTTACTTTGTAAAAGTGGAATTACGCAATGTTCCGAAACCTACAAACCAAACTTAAATACGACCATGGACTCATTTTACAACGGGTTTGCATCCGTCTGCAAGGCAGCCCGGACGATCTTCGGAAGGACAGGGGATATGCGGCGCGGCACATCGCACCGGAAGCAGAAATCCATAACGGCGCTGTGCCTGGCCCTGCTCCTGCTCGCATCGGGCACCCCCGTCCGCTCGCAGCAACGGGTTTATTTCGTCGACGGATACCACGGGGGCATCTACGGCCACTACCCGGTCGCCTGGAAAACCCGCTTCATCACCGACCAGCTGGCCGCGCATCCCGAATGGAGGATCGTGCTGGAGATCGAACCCGAGACATGGGACACCGTCGAGGTGCGTACGCCGGCCGACTACGCCCGGTTCAAGGCGATCGCCGCCGACAGGCGCGTCGAATTCACCAACCCGTCCTATGCCCAGCCCTACTGCTACAACATCTCGGGCGAAAGCATCATCCGGCAGTTCGGATACGGCATGCGGAAGATCCGCAGCCATTTCCCCGACGTGGAGTTCGTCACCTACTCCGTCGAGGAGCCGTGCTTCACCAGCTGCCTACCGCAGATACTGAAACTCTACGGGTTCAAATACGCTTCCCTGAAGTGTCCGAATACCTGCTGGGGCGGGTACACGGCGCCCTACGGCGGCGAACTGGTCAACTGGATCGGCCCCGACGGCAGTTCGATCCTCACTTCGCCGCGCCATGCCTGCGAAGAGCTCCAGAAAAACTCGGTGTGGCAGACTACGGCATGGGGCAATGAGAAGGAGTACCTCGACGCCTGCATCGCATACGGCATCGCCCACCCGGTGGGGATGTGCTACCAGGATGCGGGATGGAAATACGGCCCCTGGATCGGGTCGGGCGACAGCATCCGCAACAACTCGGTCTACGTCACGTGGCGGGAGTATTTCGAACGGGTGACCGACGGCAGGAGCTCCGACGACTACCGCATGCCGCAGGAAGACGTCCGCGTAAGCCTCATGTGGGGCAGCCAGGTCTTGCAGCGCATCGCGCAGCAGGTGCGCGAATCGGAGAACAAGCTCGTCATGGCCGAAAAGGCGGGGGTCATCGCCAACCTCGTGAACGGCTACCGCTACGGGCAGGCAACGCTCGACGAGGGCTGGCGGACGCTGATGCTCGCCCAGCACCACGACTCGTGGATCGTACCTTACAACGGGCTCAACAGGCAGGGGACATGGGCGCAGCACATCCGCCGCTGGACGGCCGCCACCGACTCGCTGTGCGACGGGGTGATCGCCGATGCGCTGCAAAGCTTCGCGGCACCGGGCGACGGCGGCGTGGAGATCCGCCTGCGCGTCTGCAACACGCTCGGCAGCCCCCGCCGCGAAACGGTGTCGGCGACGCTGCCCGAAGGCCTCGGCGACGGGGAGCTGGCAGTGACAAACGCCAAAGGCAAACGGGTTCCGCACGCCATCGTCCCGGCGCAGGGCGGGCGGCGGCTCCTGTTCGAAGCCTCCGTCCCGGCATTCGGTTACACGACCTACACTGTAAAAAAGACATCCGGCAACGCGGCCGCGGCCGCACCCCGCCAGGCACAGGCACAGGCACAGACGAGCCGGCACATCCTCGAGAACGACATGTACCGGATCGTGATCGACCCCGCACGGGGAGGCACCATCACGAGCCTCGTCGCAAAAAAGGAGGGCGGGAAGGAATTCGCCGACCCGCAGCACAAATTCGCCTTCGGCGAGTTGCGGGGATTCTTCTACGACCAAGGGCAGTTCCACTCCTCGGCGCAGTCCCCGGCCACCGTGACCGTACTCTGCGACAACGAGCTGGAAAAAAGCGTCCGCATCAGCGGCCGGATCGACACGCACCCCTTCACGCAGACGATCACGCTCCGCAAGGGCGAACGGAAGATCGGTTTCGACCTGAAGATCGACTGGCAGCACAACGTCGGCATCGGGGCATTCCGCCAGAAGGACGGCTTCAACAACAACCACAGGGCATTCTACGACGGCCGTTTCAACCTCAACATCCTCTTCCCGGTCTCCCTCGACGCCCCCGCGCTGTATAAGGACGCACCTTTCGACGTCTGCAAAAGCACGCTGGAAAACACCCACTTCACCACCTGGGACAACATCAAGCACAACATCATCCTACACTGGGTAGACCTTGCGGAGCGGGACGGCGGCCACGGCTTGGCGCTCCTCTCCGACCACACGACCTCCTATTCCTACGGCACGGACGCCCCGCTGGGACTTACGGTGCAATACTCCGGCAACGGGCTCTGGGGGCGTGACTACCCCATCGACGGCCCGACGCACATCCGGTTCGCCGTCGTACCCCACCGCAGGGCATGGGACGCCGCAGGCATCCAGGAGGAAAACCGGCGCTGGAACGAACCGCTGCTCTGCACGTTTGCGGCGCAGGCCGCCGCGGACGAAGCCTCGCTGATCGACGCGGCAGGTACGGGCTATGAGATTTCGGCCGCCTACCTCGACGGGGAGCAGATCGTCGTGCGCCTGTTCAACGCCGACGGCGACGGCACCCCGCAGAAAATCAGGTTCGCCTTCCCGCTTTCGAAGGTCGAGCAGACCGACCTGAACGGGAACGCGACGGCCGCCTGCGCCATCCGCAAGCGGGGCGGCGTATCGGAAATCGAGGTGGCGATGCCCCGCTTCGGACTGAAAACCCTTCGACTGACAAAATAAGACCAAGCCATGCACTACCGCAACATTCCTAAGACCTTACTCTTCCTCTTATTATGCTGCCCGTCCATGGGGCTCACCGGCTGCTCCACGGCCGCGCAGGGCGACACGGGCAGCTTCTCGCCGGCCGACTACGTGAACCCCTTCATCGGGGCGAGCACCAGCACGAGCGCCGCGGGCGTCTACCACGGGCTGGGCAAGACCTTCCCCGGGGCGACGACTCCCTACGGCATGGTGCAGGTCAGCCCCAACACCATCACGGGCGGGGACAACAGCCCCGGGTACAGCTACGAGCACACGACCATCGAAGGGTTCGCCTTCACGCAGATGAGCGGCGTGGGCTGGTTCGGCGACCTGGGCAACCTGCTGGTCATGCCGACGACCGGCCCGCTGCAAAAGATCGCGGGCAGGGAGGACGGCTCGATCGGGGGTTACCGTTCCCATTACGACAAGGCCACGGAAACCGCGCGCGCGGGGTATTACAGCGCCCTGCTGACCGACTACGGCATCCGTGCCGAAAGTTCGGCCACCCCGCACTGCGGCATCCTGCGCTTCACCTTTCCCGAGGGCGAACAGTCGCGCATCCAAATCGACCTGGCGCGCCGCGTCGGCGGCACGGCCGAGCGGCAATACATCGAGGTGGTGGACAAGCACACCATCGCCGGGTGGATGAAATGCACCCCCGCCACGGGCGGCTGGGGCAACGGCGAGGGACAGGCCGACTATACGGTCTATTTCTACGCGCAGATGGACAAGCCGATGGAAAACTACGGGTTCTGGAGCGCCGACATCCCCGACGACTGGGTACGCAAGCGCGACGAGGTGGTCAGCGTCCCCTACCTGCAGCGCGTAGCCGCGGCGCCCGTCGTCACGGGCATCGACCGCATCGAAGGCAGGCACATCGGCTTCTACACCGAATTCGGGACGCGGCAGGACGAGCAGGTCGTCCTCCGCGCGGGCATCTCGTTCGTCGACATGGAGGGCGCCCGGAAGAATTTCGAGGCGGAGATCGCCGGCAAGGCGTTCGACCAGGTTGCCCGCGAGGCGCGCGAGCTGTGGAACCGGGAGCTGGAGCGCATCCGCATCGACGGGGGCAGCGACCGGCAAAAGACGATCTTCTACACGGCGCTCTACCACACGATGATCGACCCCCGCATCTACACCGACGCCGACGGGCGCTACCCGGGAGCGGACGGCAGAATCCATACCACGGGAGGCAGGTTCACCAAACGCACGATCTTCAGCGGCTGGGACGTGTTCCGCAGCCAGATGCCGTTGCAGACCATCATCAACCCGCAGCTGGTCAGCGACCTCGTGAATTCGCTCGTCACGATGGCCGATGAGAGCGGGCGCGGCTATTTCGAGCGCTGGGAGATCGTCAACGCCTACTCGGGCTGCATGCTGGGCAACCCGGCGCTGTCGGTACTGGCCGACGCCTATGCCAAGGGCATCCGCAGCTACGACGTCGAGAAGACCTACCGCTATGCCGTGAACTCCTCGAAGCGTTTCGGCAACGACCCGCTGGGCTACACCCCCTCGGAACTGTGCATTTCGCACACGCTCGAATACGCCTATACCGACTGGTGCATCTCGCGCCTGGCCACGCAGCTGGGCAAGCGGGAAGACGCCGCCCTCTACGCCGCCAAAGGGCAGGCCTACCGCAATATCTTCGACCGGGAGAAGGGGTGGTTCCGCCCGCGCCGCGCCGACGGAGGGTGGGAGCCGTGGCCCAAGAACGCCCGCACCACCGAGTGGTACGGCTGCATCGAGTCGAACCCCTATCAGCAGGGATGGTTCGTGCCGCACGACGTCGAGGGCATGGTATCGCTCATGGGCGGGCGCGAAGCCGTCCTGCGCGACCTCACGGAGTTCTTCGACAAAACCCCGTCGGACATGCTCTGGAACGACTACTACAACCACGCCAACGAACCCGTCCACCTCGTGCCGTTCCTCTTCAACCGGCTCGGGCAGCCGTGGCAGACCCAGAAATGGACGCGCCATATCTGCGAAAAGGCCTACGCCGACAAGGTCGAAGGGATCGTGGGCAACGAGGACGCCGGACAGATGTCGGCCTGGTACGTGCTTGCGGCCGCGGGCCTGCATCCCGCCTGCCCGGGCGACACGCGGATGGAGATCACCAGCCCCGTCTTCGACCGCATCGAACTGCGCCTCGACCCGGCCTACGCACCGGGCGGGACATTCACCGTCGTGGCGCACGGGAACAGCCCCTCGAACGTCTACATACAGCGGGCGGTGCTCAACGGCAGGGAGCACACGGCATCCCACATCGACTTCGCCGACATTGCGGCCGGAGGGACGCTCGAACTCTACATGGGCGACACCCCCAACACCCGGTGGGGCATATAGGCAACAACAGGACGAACCTAATCATATCACTAAAAATAGACGACAAACCTATGGAAAACACCGTCAACAAAGACCGCAGCCGGCTGCGGTCATCGCTCAGGCGGATCGCCGCGGCAGGCCTCTTCGGCCTCTGCTCGCTGTCGGCCGCCTTCGCGCAGAAACAGGACTACGTGCAATACGTGAACACGCTGCAGGGCACCGACTCGAAATTCGAACTGAGCTACGGCAACACTTACGCCACGACCGGCATGCCCTACGGGATGCACACCTGGGGCGCACAGACCGGCCCCAACGGCGAAGGCTGGAAATACCAGTACTCGGTCGACAAGATCCGCGGATTCCAACAGGCGCACCAGTGCAGCCCGTGGATGAGCGACTATGCGGTCTATTCGCTCATGCCCGAGGTCGGGGAGCTGGTCGTAAACGAGGACACGCGTGCATCGAAATTCAGCCACGCCAACGAGATCGCCAAACCGCACTATTACCGGGTGACACTCGACAACGGCATCACCACCGAAATGGCACCCACCACGCGCGGCGTGCACCTGCGCTTCACCTATCCCCGGAAAGGCGACGCCTACCTGGTGCTGGACGGCTATTTCGCCATGAGCGAAATGAAGATCGACCCCGCCAAACGTCAGATCTCGGGGTGGGTGAACAACCAGCGTTTCGTCAACCACCCCGAAACCTTCCGCAACTATTTCGTCATCCAGTTCGACCGGCCGTTCGAGGAGTACGGGCTCTGGGAGAACGAGCATGACGAACGCTTCCCGGGCATGACCGAGGGCGAGGGCAAGGGCTACGGGGCCTACGTGCGCTTCAAGGCCGGCACCAAAGTGCAGGCCAAGGCCGCCTCGTCCTACATCAGCCCCGAGCAGGCGCTGCTCACGCTCGACCGCGAACTGGGCGCCGACAAGAACCTCGAAGCGACCAAAAAACGCGGCGCCGAGACGTGGAACGCCCTGCTGGGCCGCATCGCAGTCGAAGGCGGCACCGACGAGGAGATCCGCACCTTCTATTCGTGCCTGTTCCGCGCCAACCTCTTCTCGCGCAAGTTCTACGAACGCGACGCCGAGGGCAACCCCTACTATTACAGCCCCTACGACGGCAAGGTACACGCCGGCTACATGTATACCGACAACGGTTTCTGGGATACGTTCCGTTCGCAGTTCCCGCTGACCAACATCCTGCACCCGACGATGCAGGGACGCTACATGAACGCCCTGCTGGCGGCACAGGAGCAGTGCGGCTGGCTGCCATCGTGGTCGGCGCCCGGCGAGACGGGCGGCATGATCGGCAACCACGCCATTTCGCTGCTGACCGACGCATGGGCCAAAGGCATCCGCACGTTCGACCCCCAAAAGGCGCTGGAAGCCTACGCCAAGGAGGCGATGAACAAAGGCCCGTGGGGCGGTGCCAACGGCCGCGCGGGATGGAAGGAGTACTGGCAGCTGGGATACGTCTCCTACCCCGAGTCGATGGGCTCGACGGCACAGACGCTCGAATACGCCTACGACGATTTCTGCGGCTACCAGCTGGCGCGCATGACCGGCAACAAGTTCTACAAGGAGATCTTCTCGCGCGTGATGTATAACTACCGCAACGTCTTCGACAAGGAGTCGGGCTTCATGCGCGGCCGCCTCAAGGACGGCAGCTGGCTCGCACCCTTCGACCCCTACGAGTGGGGCGGCCCCTACTGCGAAGGCAACGCCTGGCACTATAACTGGTCGGTATTCCACGACGTGCAGGGGCTCATCAACCTCTACGGCAGCGACGAGGCGTTCACCGCCAAGATCGACTCGGTATTCACCGTGCCGAACGTCATCCGTCCGGGCACCTACGGCGGCATGATCCACGAGATGAAGGAGATGGAACTGGCCGGCATGGGGCAGTACGCCCACGGCAACCAGCCCATCCAGCATATGATCTACCTGTACAGCTACGCCGGCCAGCCGTGGAAGACCCAATACTGGTCGCGGCAGATCACCGGGCGGCTCTACAACTCCTCGGAGCGCGGCTATCCGGGCGACGAAGACCAGGGTGGCATGTCCTCGTGGTATATTTTGAGCTCGCTGGGCATTTACAGCGTCTGCCCCGGCACCGACCAGTACGTATTGGGCAGCCCCGTGTTCCGCAAGGCGACCATCACGATGGAGGACGGCCGGAAGTTCGTCATCGAGGCCGACGGCAACTCGCAGCAGAACGTCTATATCCAGTCCGCGACGCTCAACGGCAAGCCGCTCGACAAGAATTACATCACCTACAAGGACATCGCCGACGGCGGCGTCATGCGCCTGGTAATGGGCCCCGAGCCCAACAAGGAGCGCGGCACGGGCAAGGATGCGGCTCCCTTCTCGCTTTCCAGACCCGAATGAACCGATCGACAACCGAAATTCAGAAGGACATGTTCAAATCCCTGAAAACAATATCCCTGTCGCTGGCGGCCCTCTTACTCGGGGCCGGCAGCGCCTGCGGGCAGCAAAGCGACAGCTACGCGCACAAGGTCAACACGCTGATCGGCACCCGGGGCGTGGGGCTGACCTCGGGTTACCTCTATCCCGGGGCGACTTACCCGTTCGGCATGGTACAGTTCACGCCGACCTATTTCGCCAAGCGGGGCGGGTTCGTCATCAACCAGTTGAGCGGCGGCGGGTGCAGCCACATGGGTAATTTCCCGACCTTCCCCGTAACGGGGAAACTCGACTCTTCGCCCGAAAACATCCTCGACTACCGGGTCGGCATCTGCGGCGAACAGGGCCATGCCGGCTACTACGAAGCCACCGTGCAGGAGGCGGTCAAGGCGCGGCTCACCGTCACCGAGCGCACGGGCATGGCCCGCTATGAATACCCCGCGGGAGAGGCGTTCGGCACCGTGATCATCGGCGCGGGCATCGCCGCCACGCCGATCGAACAGGCCGCCGTCGTCATCACCGGCCCCAACAGCTGCGAGGGCTATGCCGAAGGCGGCAGCTTCTGCGGCGTACGCACCCCGTACAAGGTCTACTTCGTCGCCGAGTTCGACGCGCGGGCCGTCACGACGGGCATCTGGAAAGAGGATCGGCTCACCCCCGGCGGACGTTTCGCCGAGGGGAGCGAATCGGGCGTCTACTTCACGTTCGACCTCACCGAGAACCGCAACGTACAGTACAAGATCGGCGTTTCGTACGTCTCGGTGGAGAACGCCCGCGCAAACCTCGCGGCCGAAAACGCCGGGTGGAATTTCGCGGCCGTGCAGCACGCCGCCGAACGGAGGTGGAACGACTACCTGGGGCTGATCGAGGCCGAAGGCACCGACCCCGACCGCACGACCCAGTTCTACACGCACCTCTACCGCGTATTGATCCACCCCAACGTATGCAGCGACGTGAACGGCGAGTACATGGGCGCCGATTTCCGGGTGCACCGAAGCCGTTCGAAGCAGTACACCTCGTTCAGCAACTGGGATACCTACCGCACGCAGATCCAGCTGCTCTCGATGCTGGCGCCCGACGTGGCGTCCGACGTGGTACTCTCGCACCAGCATTTCGCCGAGCAGTCGGGCGGCGCCTTTCCCCGCTGGGTGATGGCCAACATCGAGACCGGCATCATGCAGGGCGACCCCACGCCGATCCTGATCGCAAACGCCTGGGCGTTCGGCGCACAGGACTACGACCCCTTCCCGCTGTTCCAGATCATGCGCAGGAACGCCGAGGTGCCGGGTGCCAAATCGCAGGACGTGGAGGAGCGCCCGGGCTTGAAGCAATACCTCGAAAAGGGGTACTACAACGCTTCGGAGCAGCTCGAATACACCTCGTCGGACTTCGCCATCGGGCAGTTCGCGCTGCACGCCTGCGGCGACGAATTCGCCAGCTGGCGCTATTTCCACTACGCCCGCTCGTGGAAAAACCTCTACAACCCCCAGACCGGCTGGCTGCAGTCGCGCAATGCCGACGGGTCGTGGAAACCGCTCGGCGAAGACTGGCGCGAATCGACCTATAAAAACTATTTCTGGATGGTGCCCTACGACCTGGCGGGGCTGATCGAAACGATGGGCGGCAAGGCCGCGGCCGAAAAGCGGCTCGACGAATTCTTCGTACGCCTCGACGCGGGGTACAACGACCCGTGGTTCGCCTCGGGCAACGAGCCGAGCTTCCATATCCCGTGGGTCTACAACTGGCTCGGACGGCCGGACAAGACCTCGAAGGTCATCAACCGCATCCTCAACGAGCAGTACACGAGCGCTCCCGACGGGCTGCCGGGCAACGACGACCTGGGCACGATGGGAGCCTGGTACGTCTTCGCATGCACGGGGCTCTACCCCATGATCCCCGGCGTAGGCGGCTTCACGCTCAGCACCCCGGTCTTCGACAAGGTGGTCATCCACCTCAAGCACGGCGACATCACCATCACCGGGGGCTCGGAGAAACGAATCTACACCACGGCGCTCAAACTCGACGGGAAACCCTACGGCAGCACATGGATCGGCTGGGATGCGCTCCGCAACGGCGCGACGCTGGAATATACGACCTCGGCCAGACCGTCCGGGAACTGGGGCCGGACACAACTGCCGCCCTCGTACGAATAAATCCGCTCACCAAAACACAACAAACCGCATAACCATGAAAAGAATCCTTCTATCCCTTGCGGCGGCGCTCTGCATGTGCGCTTCCGCCGCGGCGCAGACCGTAGCGCCGTTCAAGGACGGCGACCGCGCCGTATTCCTCGGCAACAGCATCACCGACGGCGGCCACTACCACTCCTACATCTGGCTCTATTACATGACCCGCTTCCCGTACATGGATTTGCGGGTGATGAACGCCGGCATCGGCGGCGAGACCGCAGGCGACATGTACAAGCGCCTGGACGGCGACGTTCTCAGCAAACGCCCCACGGTGCTGACCGTGACCTTCGGCATGAACGACACGGGCTACATGGAATACAACGGCGACGATGCTGGGGCATTCGGCGAAAAGAAGTACCGGGAGTGCTACGACAACTTCAAGAAGATGGAGAAGCGCCTGCAAACCCTCGACGGCGTGCGGGTGGTGATGCTCGGGGGTTCGCCCTACGACGAAACGGCCCAAATCGAGAACAACGCCCCGCTGCGGGGCAAGAACGCCGTGATGGATCGCGTCGTCGGGTTCCAGAAGGAGTCGGCCGCAGCCAACGGCTGGGAGTTCGTGGATTTCAGCGCCCCGATGGTCGAAATCGGCCGGCGCGTGCAGGCCGGACAACCTTCGTTCTCGCTGTCGATGGGCGACCGCATCCATCCGGACAACGACGGGCACATGGTGATGGCCTACCTCTACCTCAAGGCACAGGGCTTTGCCGGCAGGGAGGTGGCCGACGTGCAAATCGACGCGGCAAAAGCGAAGGTTCTCAAGGCTGGCAACTGCGAAATCACCGGCCTGCGCAGGAACGGCCGCGAAATCTCGTTCGACTACCTAGCCGAAGCCCTGCCCTACCCGCTCGACACCCTGACGCACGGGATGGGATCCAAGCGCAGCCAGGCCGAGGCCACGAAGCTGGTTCCCTTCATCGAGGAGATGAACCGCGAAATGCTGACCGTCAAGGGGCTCAAAGGCGACTACACGCTTTACATCGACGGCGAGCGGATCGGCACCTGGAGCGGCAAACAGCTGGGCGAAGGCATCAACCTCGCGGAGCTGCAGACGCCGCAGTACCGGCAGGCGATGGAGGTGATGCACCTGAACGAATACCGCTGGGAAATCGAACGCAACTTCCGCGACTACGCCTGGGTGCAGTACGATTTCTTTCAGAACAAGGGGCTGCTCGACGCCAACGACGCACATGCCGTGAGCGTGCTCGACGCGGAAAAAGGAAAGAACATCTGGCTCCAGATCCACCGCGAAAACTACGCCAAGCTCATGCTCCCGCATGTCCGCGAGGCACGCGCGCTGCAGATGGAACTGCTCGTGGAAACCATCTACGAGATCAACAAGCCGCAGACGCGCAAGGTCGTACTGCGCCCGAACTGATCCGGGCAGGCTGCAAACAAGTGAAGGGGAGGCCGATGTGATGTGCACCCCAAAGTTTGGACTGATTAATAATTCAGATAGCATGAGTTCGGTATTGTACCGGGCTCATGTTGTTTAAAGCGGTCTTTATTCGCTTGTTATTGTAATAATTTATGTATTCCTCCAGTTCCTTGCGGAAATGATCGACAGACTCGAACTTCTGCAAATATAATAATTCTGATTTTAACAGTCCGAAAAAGTTTTCCATGACCGCATTATCCAAACAGTTTCCCTTACGAGACATGCTCTGACTAATACCTTTTTCACGCAGCCGATATTGATAGCGTTTCATCTGGTACTGCCAACCCTGATCCGAGTGAAGTATAAGTTCCGGAGTATCGGGCAGATCCTTTATGGCATCTTCAAGCATTTTCATTGTTTGGTAAAAGGTCGGATGTTCAGCTATATTATAACTTATTATTTCCCTGTTATATAAGTCCATAATAGGCGACAGATAAAGCTTCTTGCCGAACAGAGAAAATTCAGTAAGGTCTGTAACCCATTTTTGATTAGGACGTTCCGCCATAAAATTACGTTTCAGCAAGTCGGGCACCACGGCACCAACCTCTCCTTTGTATGAACGATATTTTTTTAGGCGCACCTGGCATTTAACTCCACATTCGTTCATTAACCTAAGTACCGTTTTATGGTTTATAGAATATCCGCGATTGTGCATCTCTACTGTGATACGGCGGTAACCATAACGTCCCTTATGATCGTGGTATATACTTACAATCTCGTTTTTCTCTTGTTTGTATTTATCGGGGAACTTTAACTGCTTCAGATGATAATAGAACGTACTACGCGCCATCCCCGTAACTTCCAATAGCGTGGGAAGGGTATGTTCCGGTCTTAGTTCTTCGATGGCTTTTGCCCGTTCCCGTTCTCGCGGACGATGCGTTCCTCGACTAAGACCCTCAATTTTTTTAAGTAAGCAACCTCGGCGCGAAGACGTTGGTTTTCGACTCGCAAGTCATTTTCTTCCTGTGGTTGTAGTTCCTGTTTATTAGGCTTGGTTCTCATCTTACCCCGATTATCACGGTAAAGACCGGATTCACCTTCTTCATAATAGATACGCTCCCATTTGCTCAGCGTACTCTCATTGTAAATACCGAACTTTGCCGTTGTTTCCGTTAAAGATAAGTGATTCTCGTGCATATATCTAATAGCTGACAACTTAAAATCGCCGCTGTAAGTATATTGCCGTATACGAAGACCTGCTTCGCCGAACTCTTTATAACGCGCAATCCAACGCGACAAAGGCGTATAGCTTATTCCAAAATGCTTGGAGGCGGACGATACGGAATGTTGCCCTCTGACAACAGACAAAACTGCCGCTAATTTCTCCTCATAACTGTACTTCATAAAACACCCCAAAAGTTATGTCCAACTTTTGGGGTGCAGTTCAGATGCGGCCTCCCCTTGTTTTATCCGGATGCTCCCCGGCGGCGTGCATCCGCCTCACGACCGAGGGCGGGGCGGGATTTACTCCTTGTCCTTCCCCAGCGAAGCCTCGTAGGCCCTGCGCAGCGCGAGCAGCTCCTGCGCCTTTTCGGGGTACCTGTCGATCAGGTTCTCCGATTCGGTGCGGTCGATCTTCAGGTTGGTCAGGTACAGCCCTTCGAGCGTCTTGTTCCTGTCGTTGGGCAACACGTCGATCGCATTGCAGATCAGCTTCCAGTCGCCCCGGCGCACGGCCCACTGCCTCTCGAAATCGAAGTGCAGCACGTCGTGCGGCGAAGCTTCGGCTCCGTCGCGGATCAGCGGCACGATGCCCACCCCGTCGACATCGATCCCCGAGGCATCCAGCCCGCACAGGTCGAGCAGCGTCGGGAACCAGTCGATATTCATCGCCACCTGCTCCCGGATCTCCCCTGCCGGAAGGTGCCCCGGCCAGCAACAAGCCGCCGGTACCCAGCATGAGTTGTCTCCTATCCATATCGGTCAATTTTTAAAGTAAGGCAAACCGGAGCCGCTCCGCGGCGGCAGCATTCCCGATACGGGCGGGGCCGCCATACCGGGGGCACAGGCCTGGCCTGTACCCTCCGGCAGCGACGGAGCCCCTCCGCATCGTCCCGGCCCGGGGCTGTCCCTCTTGCCCCCGAGCCGGGTATTCTATTCCGCCTCGGCCCTGTCGAGCGCCCGGATGATGTTCCGGGAGATGCCGATCGAGACGAGCTGGATGATCCCGATGATGAGCAGCGCATAGCGGATCGCAAAGGTATCCGACAGGCAGATCGTCAGGACGATGAACAGCCCGCACCCGAAGAAACGGCCGAGGTAAAGGGCGAATTCGTGGACGAAAATATAGGCGTAGGAGTTGCGGTTCTCCTTCCGGCTCACGTAGTCGATGACCCGCAACTGGATCGGGAAATAGCCCAGATCCATCAGCGGACGCCCCATCACCAGGCACAGCATGAAGACGATCGCGCCCGTTGCCGAATAGAGCACGGCATTGAACGCCCCGCCCAGTGCGAAGAGCAGCAGGCCCGAGGAGAAGATCAGCACCCGGTGCCTGGCCGAAGCGAAGCGCCCCAGCAGGTAGAGCAGCACGGCCGAGACGATGGCGCTGACCGATTGCAGCGTCCCGAGCGTGGATTCGTTCCCGACGAGCGTCATGACCAGCATCGACGGCGCCGTGACGATGTATCCCTGGGCGATCCCCTTCAGGACGGCAAGGCGCATCATCTTGTTCCACAGCACATCGAAGCGCAGATAGATGAACCGCTCCTTCGGGGGATTGGAGAACCTGCCGCGGAATACGACGGCCGAAGCGATGATCGTAAGCGCGAAAACGAAGAGGGTCACCAGTTTATAGGCCAGGTTGATATTTCCCCCGAGCCAGTTGTGGTCGGCCGTGGCGCCCAGGAACGCCCCGATCATACCGGGCACGACGACGCCGGCGACGGTGTTGAAGAAACTTTCCAGACCGTAGTAATAGTTGCGGTTGCCGTCGTCGGTGGAATTCAGGGCGAGAAAATCGCGGTTGGCCCAGAAAAAGCCGTACGATAGCCCCATGATAAGTCCCGCCACGACGATCCCGGCCAGGTCGAGCGTTTCGAGCGACATCATCACGGCCATCGAAACGCCGCTCAGCAGCATCCCGAACGAATAGAGGTGCGAAATCCGGATGCGGCGCATGAGAAAGCCGTTCACCAGGAAGGTGAGCGGGATGCCCGTGTAGACGGCCAGCTGGTAGCCCACCACATACGCCAGCTCCGAACTGTTGCGCATGATGTAAGTGCCGACAAAAAGTTCCACGACGGGGAGGACGAACGCATACAGCATGTTCGTCAGCAGGAGTATCCGCATGTTGAACGGATAGGTTCCGAAATGCCGGATTTCCGAGAAAGCCCTGCCGAGAATGCCGTTGCCCGAGGTCGAGACGGTTGTTTCTTTCATGTCAGTAGTTTAGTATTGCCTTGCAAAATTAAGCCCCCGGGGGCGTTGCAAGGTATACTATTGTAACCGAAACGTATCTTCACGCCGGGAAACGGCACTTTTGCCCGCTCAGCGCTCTTTTTCGCGCATCTCCCTGGGCGACATGTGGTATATTTTGGCGAACTCGCGGTAGAAGTAGGACTTGTTGTTGAAACCCGCGCAGAACATGATTTCCTGGATGGTCATGTTGGTCGTCCGGAGCAGATGCGTCGCATGGCTGATCTTCACCGAGCGGATATATTCGCTCGGCGTCATCTGCGTGATCTCGCGGATCTTGCGGTAGAGGCTCATGCGGCTCACGCACATCTTGTCGCACAGGAAATTCAGCGACAGGTTCTCGTCGGTCATGTTCTGCTCGATGATCCCGGCCAGCTGTACGATGAACTTCTTGTCGTCGGCGTCGATCGTATTCCCCTCGTAGACGTCCGACGAGGAGATCACGGAATTGTAGTAATCCCTCAGCGAGAGGCGGTTGTTGAGTATCTGATGCACGACGGCCAGCAGGTGCTTGGGGTGGAACGGCTTGGAGATATAGGCGTCGCCGCCCAGCTCGTAGCCGCGGATTTCCTGTTCGACATCGTTCTTGAAGGAGAGGAACACGAACGGAATATATTTGGTGATCTCGTTGCCCTTGAGGTATTCGAGCAATTCGAGCCCGTCCACGTTCGGCATACTGACATCGCTGATAATCAGGTCGGGGCGTTTGTGTTTGAGGATCTCGATGGCCTCCGTCCCGTCGGCGGCCTGGATGACGGAATATTCGTCGGAGAGTATCTCGGCGATCAGGTCGCGGATCTGCTTTTCGTCGTCCACCACCAGGATCGAGGCCCCCGCGGCACGCGACTCTCGGGCCTGCCCCGTCCGCATGTCCTCGACGTCGGGCAGCGGATAATCGGGCACGCTCTTCTGTTCGGGTTCGGTCACCAGGTCGCGGCTCACCTCGGGCAACGACAGGGTGAAGGTGGTATATTCGCCGGGGTTGCTGCTCACCGTGATATTTCCCGACAGCATGTCGGCCAGACTCTTGGCGAGCGCCAGCCCGATGCCGTTGCGCATGACCTTGCCCTCGTTGGCCTGCCGTTCGAAATTGTCGAGTATCTCGAAGCGGTTGAAGACATTGCCGATGTCCTCGGGCTTGATACCCTTGCCCGAGTTCCTGACCCTCACGGTCGTACGGCCGGCCTCCGCACGCAGCGCGATGCTGATGTATCCGCCTGCGGGCGTATATTTATAGGCATTGGAAACCAGGTTGTAGAGGATTTTCTCCAGTGCCCCCTGGTCGCTCACGAGGATGACCTCCTGCGCCGGGAAGTCGATGCGCAGGTCGATGCGCCGCTGCTCGTTGACCTCGTTGAAATTGTCGGCAATGGTCGAAATCAGCTCCGTGACGTTGACCAGCACGTACCGGGGCGTGTAATGCCCGGTCTCGACCCGCCGGAACTCCATCAACTCGCCGATCAGGCGCTGCATGCGCGCCGCGTTGTTCTTCACGATGCGGACATGCTTGGCGACGTCGGGCGCGAGGCTGTAACTGTCGAGCAGCTGCTCGCCCGACCCGTAGATCAGCGTCAGGGGGGTGCAGAACTCGTGGGCGATGCTGGTGAAAAAGCGGAGTTTCGCCTCGTAGTTGTCGCTCTGCTGCTGCCGGCTCATCGACTCCATCAGCAGCCTGCGCCGCTGCTCGATCCGGTCGTTGACCACGAACCAGACGACGTACAGCACCACGAACGAGAGCAACAGGTAGACCATGTAGGCCCACACCGTGTTCCACCACGGCGGACGCACCCGGATATGCAGCGAAGCGGTATTGTCGCTCCAGATTTTGTCGCCGTTGGTACATCGCACGCAGAATTCATAGGCCCCGGGCGGCACGTTGGTGAACACCGCCGTGTTGTCGGTGCCGATCTCCACCCAGTCGTCGTTGAACCCCTTGAGGATGTAGGCGTATTCGCAGTTGCCGTTGCGGATGTATTCCAGCGCAGAGAACTGGATGCTGAAAAAGTTTTCGCTGTGCGACAGGACGATCTCGCGGTCGGCACGGAATCCGGGCACGGGCGTCTGCTTGATCAGGAAATTGTTGAGCTGCACGGCCGGGGCATACGTCCGCACGCGGATGTCGCGGGGATCGAACCGGTTGAACCCGGCCACTCCGCCGAAGTACATCCTGTCGTCGCGCGAACGGTAATAGGCACCGTCGGAAAATTCGTTGCTCTGCAACTCCTCGTTGTTGTAATAGCTGATTATCCGGTTGTCGGCAGGGTTCAGCTGCGCCAGCCCCTTGTTGGTACTGAGCCAAAGGTTGCCCGAGTCGTCCTCCAGGATACCGTGGATGGTGTTGTTCGGCAGCCCGTCCTTTTCGATATACCAGCGGAAACCGCCCCGTCCCCCTGCGGTGGGGCTGAGCCGGTTCAGACCGTAGCTCGTCCCGATCCAGAGCGTCGAGTCGCGCCCGGCGTAGAGCGACAGGATGTCGTTGCTGCTGATCGGATAATCGCCCGAGGAGGTCGTGTAATGGGTAAACTTGCCGCTGCGGGTGTCGAAGAGGTTCAACCCGCCGCCGCGCGTTCCGACCCACAGTTTTCCGCCGCCGGCCGGGACGATCGCGAACACCGTATTGTTGCTCAGCGAGGTGGTGTCCTTCTTGTCGTTGACATAGACCCGCTGCCGTCTGATTTCGTAACGCCCGCCCGCCTCGGCCAGTTGCAGCCCGATCAGCCCGTAGCCGTTCGTCCCGAGCCACACGCAGCCGTCCGACGGATCGCGGTAAATCGCATACACCGAACCGAAATAGGTGCCCGGGACGGGTTTGATGGACGAGATGCGCCCCGTGGCACACGAAAGCACATCGAGCCCGGCGCCGTCGTGCCCGATGAACAGGTCGTCGCCGAATCCCCAGGCGAGGGCGTAGACGGAATTATTACCCAGTCCCCCGGATACGTCGCAGACCGCGCCCCGGCTCCCGTCGGGACGCAACATGCCGATGCCGTTGCCTTTCGTGGCGACATAGACGTTCCCGCGGCTGTCCTCGCAGAAGGCGCGCACGGGGCAATTCCTGTCGCCGAAAATCCGGCTGTTGGGAATCTTGTCGAACTGGATGCCGTCGTTGTATACCTGGAAGACGCCCTGCCCGTCGCTGCCGACCCACAGGATGTCCTGGCTGCCGTAGCAGAGCGAAAGGATGTTGATGTCGGGCATTTGCGACATCCGGTGGAACGTCCGCCCGGGCATGTCGCAGACATACATGTCCGGCGCCCCGGTCGCTATCAGCAGGTAATCGTCGCCGTATTGGGCGACAGCGCGTATCTCACGGGCCGGGGGGGGGGAATTTGCCCACCGCCGCCAGCTCCCCGTCACGGCGTTCGTAGCGGTAAATTTCCGCATCGGCCGTAACCAGGTAGAGCGCCGTCCGGCTGTCGAACACCGACTTGACCCCGCCTTCGGGGAAGAGCCCGACCTTTTCCCGCACCTCCATGCTCCCCGTCGCCGACAGCCCGTAACGAATCCGAACCAGCTCCTCCTGTACGGTATGCAGCAGCAGGGTATTCTGCCCGCCGTAGTAAACGGCACGTATCTCCGAAGAGTTGAACTGCGGGACATTGAGCGCCGAAAGCCGGCCCAGCGCCTTGTCGTAGCAGGCGATGCCCCACCCCGTGGCGGCGCAGAAAATTGTGCCGTCGGCCGCGGCCGCGACCGAGAATACCTGCTCGGCCGTGGGGCCGTTGTCCTCATAGCCGGGGTAGAAGCGTTCGATGCGGTCGTTTTCCACGTCGATGCGGTTGATCCCGTAGTCGGTGGCGACCCAGAGGATGCCCTTCGCCTCCTCGACGATGTTGCGGATGACGTTGTTCGAAATCGTATTCGCATTGTCCGGCGCGAACTTGTAAGTCCTGAAGCCGTAACCGTTGTAGGCATTCAGGCCGTCCCATGTCCCGAACCACATCATCAGGGTCGAATCCTGATAGATGCAGTTGACCGAACTGTTCGACAACCCGTCCGCGCTGGTCAGCGTATCGTACTTGAGGGAGGCCACGGCGGAAGGCACGGCAACCCAAACCGCCGCCAGCAACAGGAAAATCAACTTTTTCGACATAACGCTTCGCATGTTGTTACAAAGATATGTTTTTATCCGGAACCGCAAAATCACGCGGCAGGCCGTTTCCCGAAAAAAGCGGGAAGCCGGGGCGGATCATCCGCCCCGCCACAGAACGGGAAAGCCATGGCAGGGCGCACCCTGCCATGACCCTGCGGATGTTCCGTCCGCGCAGTCCGCCCCCCCTGCAGACCGAATCCGGCCCGGAAACGGGGCGGACGGTTTCCTTAATAGCGTTTCGCGCCGTCCGTCCAGTCGTCGGTGCGGAACGGCCCGGCCGGAAGCCCTGCGCCGTTGCTGAGGTTGCAGACCGGGTTGTTGGCCCAGGCATAGCGCACCCCGACGGGGAAGCGCACCCCGTCCGAAGAGACGACGACCGTATTGCCTTCGATGACGGCCTTGGCGGCATGGAACTTATGGTCGGGGCCGGCGATATAGAACCCCCTGACGGGGCCGCCGTCGGAGGTCTTGAGCCCCTTGTCCGTGTGCGAAAAGTCGATGCGGATCGTGTTCCCCTCGATGCGGTAACCCTCGTATACGGGCCCCGAATAGGGAATCTGCTCACCATAGGTCAATGCCCGTGCCACGAGCGAGAGGCGCCGGCCGACCGCCGGTTTGTTTTTCGGATGGAGATCGTCGCCGTCACCGACGTCGATGCACACGGCCAGCCCCGTGTTCTCGAGGCGGAGCGCATGTTTCTGCGCCTCGCGCAACTCGGCCCACTCCGACTCCTCGGGGCCTTCCTGTGCCTTCATGTAGTTGGGAAGCTGCACGATATAGAAGGGAAAGGCATACCCCCAGTGCTGCCGCCAGTCATGGATCATCAGCGGCAGCAGGTCGCGGTACTGCGCCGCGCGCGCCACGTTGGCCTCGCCCTGGTACCAGATGGCGCCGCGGATGGCATAGTCCACGAGCGGGTTGATCATCGCATTGAAGAGGAACGTCGGGTAGTTGGGTTCGGTGGCGGTGTTGACCGGCATGTCGGGGGCGTCGCCCAGCCCCATCGAGACCTTGTATTTCCATTGCCCAGCCAGCGGGAGTTTCTCCGAGTCCGATTTGGCGAGGGCGATGCTGTTCGCATCGCCGAAGATGCCGCCCTTGCCGCCCGTATCCATCACACGCACGGCAACGGTCGCCTTGCCGGCCTTGACCAGCGACGCGGGGATCTTATAGCTCCGGAAAGCCATGCAGCCCTCGGTATGCCCCACTTCGACGCCGTTGAAATAGGTGAAATCGTTGTCGTCTATGGCCGCAAGCGTGAGCGTCAGCTCCTTACCGGCCCAGCCGGCCGGGATCTCGACGTCCCTGCGCACCCACATAAAGCCGCTGAACCCGTCGAGGCCCTGATCCTGCACGAACCCCGGAACCGCGATCTCGCCCCACAACGAATCGTCGAACGAACTCTCGGCCCACACCGCTCGGCCGTCCTCGAACGCCATGTCGGCCTGCATCATCCGGAGGCGCCACTCGTCCATGTCGTCGTGGAACATCCTGTTACGCGCCTCCCGGGATTCGGGGATCTGCTTCACCTTCTCGACGCGGGGACGGAAATAGGGCATCTCGGACAGCGCTTCGGCGCTCGTCCACGACTCGGCGTACGTCCCGCCCCAGCACGACTCGATCAATCCGATGGGTATGCCCAGGTTTTTATAGAGTTCCTTGCCGAAGAAGTAACCCGTCGCCGAAAAGTCGGCGATGTGTTCGCCCGAGCACACCTGCCAGCCGCCGTGGCGAACCGAAGCCTCGCCGAGCGGCACCGGGCTGGTGGTGTTGTCGATATGCAGCAGGCGGATATTCCCGTAGGCATCGGCCTCCTTCATCTCCTGTTCGTAGTTCAGCACCCGGTCGGCAACGCGCATCTCCATGTTGGACTGCCCCGAACAGAGCCAGACCTCGCCGATCAATACGTTTTTCAGTTCGACGGGTTTGCCGTCCGAAACCGTGACCGTATAGGGGCCGCCGGCCACGGGGGTCGACACGCGCACCTCCCAGCCGCCCGATGCGGCGGCCGTCGCCGCGTAGGTCTTGCCGTCCCACGAAGTGGTGACTTTCACGGCCTTGCCGGGTTTGGCCCTGCCCCAGATTTTCACATCGCTCTGTTGCTGCAGCACCATGTTGTCGGTGAAGATCGCCGGGAGCGTGACCTTGGCGGAGAGCTGCAGGGGCAGCACGGCCGCCAGCAGGAAAAGTATTCGTTTGAGATTCATGACAGCTTCGGATTAGTAGACGAAATAGTTTTTGTCGGTACCGTTCACCTTGTTGATGGCCGACACGATGATCTTCTCCATGACCTTATAGCCCTCGCCGTTGGGATGGCATCCCTCGGGCGAATATTCCGGGAGCATGGCGTTGTCCTTGTCGGCCATCGCCGAGAAATAGTCGACATACTCCACGCCCTCGGCCGAGTCCGCATACTTCCTGAGCATCGCGTTGAGCTTAGGGATGATCTTCCCGGGCTCCACCTGCGGCCGCCAGTTGTAGCGCACGCACGGCGTGACGGAGCACAGCAGCACCTTTATCCCGTTGAAGCGTGCCAGCTCGCACATCGAAACGATGTTCTGGTAGGTATTTTCCAGGGCGATGTACCCGTTGTTCATCGCAATATCGTTCGTCCCGGCCATGATCGCCACGCACTGCGGGTGCAGTTCGATCACGTCCTGGCGGAAGCGCACCAGCATTTCCGACGAGGTCTGCCCGCCGATGCCGCGGCCCAGGAAGTTGTTTTTCTGAAAGAACTCCGGGTGCTGGTTGAACCACCCCTCGGTGATGGAGTTACCCATGAAAACCACGTCGGGGCGCACGTCGCCCAGCGTTTTGTTCACCTGGGCATAGGCCCTGAGCCCCGCCCAGTCCCGGTAGAGAAGGTCGGAATAGGCCTGGCCGAAAACAACGCCCGCCCCAAACAGGCAAAGCGCACATAACAAGATCAGTTTTTTCATTTCCGCAAAATATTAGATCGGTTCCACAAAGTTAAAAATTATCCGTCCGGAACGGCACTACGGGCTGCCCGAAGGCATCCCACAGGCAGCCGACGCTGCAATTCTTGAAATTATAGCGCAGGTACACGGGGCTGCCCACGTCGTAGTTCGAGACATAGAGCACCGTGGGGTCGGGGCGCCGGCGCACGGCCTTCGCGGGGCGGAACACCCCGTCGCTGCCGGCCAGTTCGAAGCCCTCGATCTCGCCCTTGACGAGGAACCCGCAGTCGCTGCCGTCGAAATGCACCCTCACGACACCGCCTTCGAGCACCTCCATCGACCTGAACCGCGGCCCGATGGTCTTGACCGCATCGCCGTAGCCGTAGTCCCGGCTCAGCGCCCAATAGGCCAGACGCCGCGCGATGGGCTCCTTCTGGCTGGGATGCACGTTCCACGTCTCGTAGTCGTAGACCAGGTCGTTGGTGCAAACCATACCCACGTTGTCGGTCATGTCCATCACCCGCGCCTGCTGCTCACGCACCAGCGCCTCGTTCACGTTCTGCTCGCCGTCCTCATGGGGTGCGATCTCGACGTAGTAGAACGGCTTGCGTTCGCCGCCCCACAACTCCCGCCAGTGGTCGATCATCGCCACCATCTTGTCGGCGTAACAGGTGCTGCGCCCGACATTCGAGCAGCCCTGATACCAGCAGAACCCCTTGATCGCAAAGTTATGCAACGGGTAAATCATCCCGTTGTAAAGGATTTCGACCGTATTCATGCCGCTCTGCCCCTCGCGCGTGGCGACCGACGCCGGGTCGAAATCGGCGAACCCGCGTTGCAGCGACGCCGGGAACCACGCTTCGATCCACGTGCCGCCGCAACTGCTGTTGATGATCCCCACGGGGACGTTCAGCGCCCGGCGGAGGTTGCGGCCGAACAGGTAGCCGATGGCGCTGAAGGTCTTGACGCTCCCGGGCGAGGCTTCGCACCAGGCACCCGTCACATCCTCCCGGGGACGAAGCCCGCCGTCGATTTTCACCGAGAAGAGCCGCACGTCGGGGTACTGCGCACTTTCGGCGATGATCTCCTGCGCATGTTCGATCGGGCAGTCGCGGCCTCCCTGCACGGGGATCTCCATGTTGGACTGCCCCGAACAGAGCCACACCTCGCCGATGAGGATATTCTTCAGCACGACGGGTTCGCCGTCACCGTCGCCGAGGGCGATGCTGCGCGGCTCGAACGAGGCGGCCGGGGTTGCGACCGTCACGCACCAGCGTCCCTTCTTGTCGGCCTGCGTCCGTACGGCGCCGCACCACGAGGGGGCGACACTGACTTCGGCCTCGGGCGCCGCCCAGCCCCAGACCTTTACGTTGCAGGACTGTTGCAGCACCATGTTGTCGCCCACGATGGCGGGCAGCTTGATTTTCGCTTCGGACGGCGTCCATGCCGCGCACAGCAGGAGCACCAGCGCACAAAACCTTCCCATACCCGCAATCAATCGTTATAGGGCCTTGCGACCAGTTTGTAGGTATCCTCCCCGAGCAGCGACTCGTCGATCTCGATGTCGACCTTCCGGGTCTCGCCCCGCAGCAGCGTGAAGTAGTTGTCGTCCATGATGACCGGCAATATCTGCTCCCCGGTCGAGGCGTAGACCGGCATGAGGCGCACGGCAAACGCCACGCTGCGGCCCCGGTTCGTGACGGTCGCGCGGATGATGCGCTTGCCGTCCACCGTTTCGGCTTTCGTGCGTACATCCAGTTTCGCGGGTTCGAGGTCGTTCAGCGCACGGTAGTCGCCCAGGCGGTTCGAACGCCAGTAGAAATTCTCCGAAAGCAGGTTCCCGGCATCGTCGGTCAGCCGCAGGCGGATGAAATGCACGGGCGAAAGTTCTTTGGCCGGGGTTTCCGGGCCGTAAAGCTCCATTTCGAAGAGCACCAGCTGCCAGTCGTCGTGGGGCGCCGTGCCCTGCAACTTGACATAGCGCGCCGTCACGGGGTCGATTCGTATCCGGTCGATGGGCGTGCTGGGCTTGCCGCTGGTGTAGACCGTCCGCCACTCTTCGGCGTCGTCCGACGCGAGTATCTCGTATGCTTTGGCCGCTTCGCTCTCCCACGTCAGGACGATGTCCGAAAACTCGGTGGGCGCGCCCAGGTCTACCATGACCCACTGCTCGCCCGGGCCGCCCGAGCGCCACGAGGAGCCCGTATTGCCGTCGGTGACGGACTTGGCGGCATGCGCGCCGTCGTTTTCCGACGACGAGGCGACGGTTTTCTTACCCCGTGCGAGGTTGCGGTCTTCGGGAAACGGCAGCGTCATCACCTTGACAGCCGTATTGGGCAGCGACGACAGGGCGGCCCGCTGCGCGTAACGCTTCACCTCGCTGCCGTCCATATTGTAGACCGCCGCCGTGGCACGCAGGCCGTTGTAGGCCTCGCCGCTGGCGTTGACCACCTTGACCGTGTTGTCGGCGTAACTCCACTGGATATGCAGCGGTTCGCAGGCCTTGCGCACGCCCCAGTAGGCACCGTTCAGGTCGTAATAGTAATCGTAGGTCTGCCATACGAACGACGGGTAGGCCGACTGGCTCATCCAGGTCAGGATGCCCGAAGCGTCGTTCCACAGGTGGTGCTGCCACCCCTCGTACATCGCCTTGTTGACCTCGATGTTGAGCAGCTGCGCCTTGCGGCAGAAATCCTCCGCGCCCGCGGCCTTGCCGTAATTGTACTCCACGGCCGCGAAATAACGGGTCGGGCGCGCATTGCCCGCCGAGTTGCCGAAGAAATGCTTGTCCAGCATCCCGGGCGAAGCCGGCCACCGCTCGGGCTCGGGCATGAACTTCTTATAGCTCTCGTAGTTGGTGAAGACGGCCGAGCCGATCTCCGTGCGGAAGCCCCAGCCGTCGAGCTTGTGGTCTCCGTAGCCCAGCGGGTGGGCCGTGAAGTACCAGATCGGATGGGCGTTCACCCAGGGGCCGCTGCCCGAGAATCCGTACTCGCGCGAAATGGGCTGGTACCAGCGGTCGCCGCCGTCGAAGGCCTTGACATCCTCGCGCAGCCACTCGTTGAGCGGCGCCAGGGGCACGCCCTCGTTGTCGCCGCACCAGACGGCGATCGAAGGATGGTTGCGCAGCCGCTTGATTTTCTCCACGGCGTTGCGGTTGAAGGCGAACACGTCGTCCGGCAGGTTGGGATGCGAATTGAGCCAGAAATCATCGAAGACCATGATGCCGTAGCGGTCGCACGCCTCGTAGAACTCGTCGTCGGTCGTCGAACCGATCCAGTTGCGGATCATGTTGTAGTTCATCTCGCGGTGCAGGCGGATTTTGAGGTCGTACTCGGCGCCCCGGCAGCGGAGCATATACTCGCTCATGCCCCAGTTACCGCCCTTGCAGTAGATGCGCTCGCCGTTGACCGAGAGCTGGAACACACCCTTCACGAAGTCGTAGGAGTACTCCCGGATGCCGAACGTCACCGTCCGGCAGTCGGAAACCTCGCCGTCGACCTCGCACGTCAGCTCGCACGTATAGAGGTTTTGGTCGCCGTACCCGTTGGGCCACCACAGGGCCGGGTCGTCGACGGTCAGCTGCGGGAACTCGCGGGGGTCGACGCCCACGGTGCGCTGCTGGCCCGCCCCTATTTTAAATCGCTTCTCGAAGGTGATGTCGCCCGGGCGGATGACGCCCCTCACGACCCCGGTTTTCTCCTGCTGCGAGTGGTTCTTCAGTTCGGTGGTCAGCGAGACGACGCCCTGCTCGCGCGAAGGCACCCTGGTACGCACCCACGGGTCGACGAGCGACACGTCGCCCGACGTGGTGAAATACACGTCGTCGGTGATGCCGCCCAACAGCCCGGGGACGTAGGGCATCCAGTCCCAGCCCGCACTGGAAATATAGGTCGGGCTGGCATGATTGGCGATCGGGTTCGTCGGCACGCGCACCAGCACGGCCAGCACGTTGGGCGCGGCATCCTGCCGCAGCAGGTGCGTGACCTCGAACATGCCGCGATCCATAAACCCGTCGAGCGACCCCAGCCGCGCGCCGTTGAAATAGACCTCGGCCCCGCGGTTCACGCCCTCGAAGCAGATCCAGCGGCGCGCACCGGCGGGCAGGTCTTTGGTCGCGAACTCGGCCCTGTACCAGAAATTGCGGTCGTACTTGCACCTGTCCACCTTGTAGGCATTGTCGCCGAAGTTGGGGTCGGATTCGATCCCCGCCTCGACGAACGACGTGAAGGCCGCCCCCGGGACGACCGCGGCGACCCAACCCGAGGCATCGTAGCCCGCCCCGAGCATGGCTTTCACGTCGGTCACCTCGTCCTGCGCCCGGAGCTGCCATGCGGCAACCCGGCCGTCGCTGTTGAGCGACACTTTCTGCACAGCGGCTGCCAGGGGAAGGCACAGCAACAGCGACGCTGCGATCAACAGATATTTTTTCATTCCTTCGTTTTTTACAGATTATTCGCTCCCGCACGGCTTCAACGCCGCCGGTCATCCGGCACCGCACGGCCGCACGCACGCGAAGGGCGGCAACCCGCCGATGCAGGCCGATCCGGACGGCCCGGCCGGAAAAAATCCCGGCGACGGCGAAGTGAAACAAAAACGATCCACCGCCGTCGCCGGATTATCATACCGCCCCGGGTAACCGGCCGGTACGGCCTTCACAACCGGTTTTTACCAACCGGTATTCTGGTCGAGGTTCGGGTTCTGCGTCGTTTCGGCATAGGGGAACGGCCACAGGTAGAAGCGGTCGCTCCAGGTGCCGCGCGTCGACAGCGGGTCGTAGCGCACTTCGTAGTTGCTCCAATCGGTAGGATCGGTCGTACGCTTGGTCGCGTCCTTGAGCCCGACGAGCCATGCGCATTCGTTACCCCAATGCTCGCTCACACCGTCGATCGAAGTGTCGGTGATGAATTTCTTGTAATCGCCCCAGCGAATCAGGTCGACATAGCGGCTGCAATCCTCCAGCCACAGCTCGAAGCGGCGCTCGGCCTTGATGCCGTACTCGGCGTTATCCATATCCAGCGCGGGGGCGTCGGTCAGGCCCGCACGGCGGCGCACCTTGTTCAGCGCCTCCAGGCCCGAGATATTGGCCGTACCCTCGCCCGACATGCAGACAGCCTCGGCATAGAGCAGCAGTACGTCGGCATAGCGCATCAGCGGGAAGTTCGTCCGGTTGCCGTTGGTCTGGCCGCTTGCGAAACGCTCGGGAACCACGTCGTCCACATAGTCGTAGTATTTCATGCGGAAATAGCCCTCGTTCTCGAACAACATGCTCGACATGACGCCGCGCACGTCCTTGTTCAGGTAGGGGAAGTCGTGGTACACCTCGCTGTAAGTGGCGATGGCCGCACGGCGGCGCACGCTGTTGCCGTCGTGCTTGGCAAATGCATAACCGAACGTGCGGGTCGGGTTGATAAAGCCCCAGCCGTCGGAGGCGGTCGTCGTGTTGCCCGGCAGGTTGACCTCGTCCTTACGCCAGTTCATGTAGGCGCGGAACCAGTAAGGCTCAGTGCTCGTGATCGTCGTCATGTCGCCGTCGATGTCCAGCTCGAGCAGGAACTCGTCGCAGAAATCGGCCTCGGCACGGTAGAGCGTCAGGTATTCGTACTCCTCGCTGCCGTCGCTCCAGTTTTCGTTCTGGCTCTTGGCCAGCTGCATGTTCGTGCCGTAGCTCGACGGGCCCATGGTCGCGGTCTTATCCCAGAGTTCGTATTTGCCCGAGTTGATCACCTTGGCCAGTTCGACCTTGGCGTTGGCATAATCGTTCTGCCACATGTACCCCTGGCCCTTGTAAGCGTAGCAGGCTTCGGCCGTCCAGCGGCCGCCGATGGCTTTCTGGCCGCCCAGTCCGCTCTTCGAGGGAAGCACGGCAGCAGCCTCGTCGAACTGCGTCATGATCCATTTCCAGTTGTCCTCGGGGTTCGAGTTGCCGGGATAGAACGAATAGTTGATACCGTCCAGCACGTGATCCACGAGCGGGGCCGAGCCCCACAGCTGCGTCAGGCGCATCATCGCCCATGCACGCCAGGCCTTGGCCTCGGCGATCACGCGCTTGCGCTCGGCGGAACCGTCGTTGAGTTTGTCCACGATCATGTTGCATTTGTACATGATCTTGTAGAAACGGGTATACATCTCCTTGTAGGCGTTGTTCTCCGAATCGTCGATCATGGCCGACATGCGGTGGTATTCGGTACCGTCGTTCGGGCCCGAACCGCCCGGCCAGCACTCGGCCGTTTTGGCCGAGGTGGTTGCAATGTAGTGTACGCCCCAGTCGCCCATCATCAGGTACTTGGCCGTGACGTATACGTTCGCGATCAGCTGTTGGGCCGTCATATCGTTCGCCTCCGCATAGGTCTTGTCCACCTCGGTGACCCCGAGGTGCTCCACTTCGTCGAGACGCGCCTGGGAGCACGAAGTCGCCATCATCGCTCCGGCAAGCAGACCGGCTAATGCCAAAATATGCTTTTTCATAATAGTCATAATGTTTTTAGGTTAGAACGAAAGGTTTGCACCGAATGTCAGGGTCTTCGGGGTCGGGTAGTCGCCATTGTCCATACCGATGCCCGACGTACCGCTGACAGCTTCCGGATCCATACCCCAGTAGGGCGTGATGCAGAAGAAGTTGTCGAGCGAAACATAGACGCGCAGGCGCGAAATGGCGATCTTCTTCGTAAAGGACGAAGGCAGCGTGTAACCCAGCTGGATCTGCTTGATCTTGAAATAGGAACCGCTCTTGAGCCACATGCTCGAGTTTCTGGAAGCGGTATCGCCGATCGGATCGGGATGCGGGTATTTGGCCCCGGCGCCCTTCACGTCCCACGAATCCGTCCACAGTTCGGAGGGCTTGTTGGCCGAAGGCGTCAGGCGGGCGCCGTAGAGGCTCAGCAGGCCGCCGTGGCTTCCGCTGCCGAATACCGTCAGGTCGAAGCCCTTGTAAGCGGCGTTGAGGGTGATGCCGTAGGTAAAGTCGGGAATGGCCGAACCCAGGTACACCTTGTCCTTGTCGTCGATCGTGCCGCTCTTGTCCTTGTCGTAATAGATGGCGCTGCCGTCCTCGGGATTGACACCGAGGTATTTGTAACCGTAGTAGCTCCACATGGGCTGTCCCTTGTCGAAATAGACGAAATCGGACAGGTCGTTCACGATACGCGCACCTTCCATCTCCTTGACCTCGCTGCTGATGGTGGCAAGGTTGGCATTGACGCCGTAGGTGAACTCACCGACCTGATCCTGCCAGCCGAGTTCGAACTCGAAGCCGTGGTTGTTCACCTTGCCTATGTTCTTCGCCATGCTCGTGGTACCCGTCGCAAGGGGTGGCGTCAATGTAAGAATCTGGTCGACGGTATTTTTGTTGTAGAAATCCATCCCGAAAGTCAGCCTGTTGTTCAGGAAGCGTGCGTCGACGCCGACGTCGAACTGCCGTGCCGTCTCCCATTTCAGATCCGGGTTGGCCAGCACATCCGAAGGATAGACGGTGGAAACCAGCGAGCCGTTCATGGGGTAATAATCGCCCACGCTCATCGACGAGCTGTACATGAAAGCGCCCAGCGCGCTGATATTACCGTTGACACCGTACGAAGCGCGGAGCTTCAGGAACGAAATGATCTTGGGGTCGATATCGCGCATGAACCGCTCGTTGGAGATCGTCCACCCGGCCGACACCGAGGGGAAATAGCCCCAGCGGGCTTCCTTCGACAATTTGGAGCGGTCGAAAGCGTCGGCGCGGAAATTGACCATGATGTTGTAACGGTTGTCGAACGTATAGCCGACACGGCCGAAGTAACTGATACTGGAAATTTCGCCTACTCTGCCGCCCACGCCTTTGGTCGCGTCGGTCGAAGCGAAGTCCAAGTGGTGGAAATTGCTGCTGCTGTCGGTCAGGCCGTTGGTCGAACCCGAAGTGAAGTTGCTCCACTCGTACTGGTAGGACATACCGACCATCGCGTTGATCGTGTGCTTGCCGAACGTGTTGTTGTAGTTGGCGAAGTTCTCCCACATGTAGAAGCGGTTCATCGTGGTCTTTCCGTCCAATTGCATCTTCGTGCGCGACGACACGGCGAAGTAGGTCGGCACGCCGTAGAAACTGTAATTGGTCGATTCGAGCCGGTAACCGACACGCGACGTGACGGTAAGGCCCTCGACGGGGGCGAAAACCAGCGACGACGCACCGCGCAGGGCGAAGTTCTTATGCTCGCCCGTGTTGCTGTAATAGTGGGTAAGCGGGTTGACCGCGTCCTTGGCGGCGAACGGAATGCCGACGTAATCGCCCTTCTCGTTCTTCATGAACATGTTGTCGCCCTGCTGTGCGATCAGCTCGGTCATGTATGCCGGCAGGTTGTCCTTGTCCCAGAAAGCGGGCAGCAGCGGATCCATGCCGTAGGGGTTGATGAACTGGTTGCTGTTGCCCAGATTGCTCACGCCGTCGCCGCTGTTCTGCGAACGCGAACTTTCGACCGTATTGTTGGTCGTGAAGGTGAGCCATTTCTTGACCTTGTAGTCGCCGTTGAGCTGGAAGGTGACACGCTTCAGCCAGTCCTTGTTGCCGTAGTACATACCGTCGTTGTCCATATACGACAGCGAAGCGTAAACCGAACCATAGTCGTTGGCCATTTCGACGCCGGCCGTATGGCGCTGGAACGAACCGTTGTCGCCGTAAAGCACGTCGAACCAGTCGGTATCGGTTTTACCGTCCCACGCGGACAGCGACTGGCTGTTGCCGGCGGCCGTCTGATAGGCCACGTACTGCTCGGCATTCATCAGGTCGGCCTTGCGGGCCAGCGAGGTGATGCCGTAGGTGAAATCGTAGAAGATGCGGCCGTCGCCCTTCTTACCCTTTTTGGTGGTGATAAGTACGACGCCGTTACCGGCCTCGACACCGTAGATGGCCGCCGAGGCACCGTCCTTGAGGATCTCCATCGACTCGATCGACGAGGGGTCGAGGTAGGAAATGTCCGACACCTTCAGGCCGTCCACCACATAGAGGGGCTCCGATGCGCCCGAATTGTTCGAGCTGAATCCGCGGATACGGATCGAGGGACTCGAACCCGGAGCGGCCGAAGAGGAGAGCACCTGCACGCCCGGGGCCTTTCCCTGCAGGGCCTGCTGTGCGTTCTCGACCGAACGCGATTCGAACACGTCGCTCTTCACTGAGGTGATCGAACCCGTCACGTCCCTCTTCTTCTGGACACCATAACCGATGACGACCACTTCGTCGAGCGTCTGGTTGTCCTCCTTGAGCACGACCTTCATATTCGTCTGCGAGCCGATGGCAACCGTCTGGGGTTCATAACCGATGAATGTCACCAGAAGGCTCTGGTTCGCCATAACGCCGTTCAGTGCGAAGGAACCGTCGGAACCCGTCGAGGTACCCTTCGTCGTCCCGTCGATCACCACGGCGGCACCCGCAATCGGATTACCCTGTGCGTCGACGACGGTTCCGGTCAGATTGTGCGTCTGTGCAACAGCCCGACTGCCTGCGAACGGAGCGACAAGCATCAACATCACTGCTGCGAAAGCTAATTTCAGTAAGCTTTGTTTCATAATTTTAATCAATCGTTAATGTAGTTCGTTGGTTGTCATTTCTTTGCTTTCCGCGGGAACGCCCGGCTCCCGGCGGATCGGTAGGTTTTACATCTTTTCAGTTTGTGGCCAATTAGGTGTCAAGTTAATAAGTGGTTTATAATTAGGTTTTTACGAATATCCCAACGCTTTTTGCAGGATGCAGGCGGAAACACCCGCCGCAATAGTCAGGGACGTCAGCGTACAGGGTGTGCCTGTCGGGGCACACCGATGCACGCGGCATTCCGCACGATTATTCTACGGGGAGACCTTTATAGGCGCGATATGTAGCGGCCAGGTCGGCAGTCCTCAGGAACACGTATTTCCGGCCGTCGTTGCGGGCCTCGATCTGCTTTTTGAGCTCGGACGCATAGGTGGTCACATCCTCGCTCGCCGTGCCGATCATGACCGACAGGAACAGCGGTTCGTCTACCGGGGCGCTGTCCAGCACCTTGTCCAGGTATTCGGGACGCGAATTGGTCGTACCGATATGGAAACAGTCGTTGTCCATGTGGTATTCGTCGGAACCGATGCCCCGCCAGTCGGTGCCCGCATAACCGCCTTCGAGGCAGTAGGGCTGTACGTTCCAGGCCACGGCTTCGCCGTCGACCATCTGCTTGAGGGTGTGCATGCCGGCCTGCCTGAGGTAATGCCGCGTCAGCGCGCAATAGAACGAGAAGCCGCTGTAACGGTCGGTCGTCGGGGAGCCGTCGCCCATCATGGCGCCCATCTCCTGGCCGCCTTCGTTCATCACCTGCTCGTACCAGGTGAAAACACGCGGCGCGAGGTCTACGATGGCGGGGTTGATGATCCACGTCACGGGGACATCGCCGTAGGCGGCCGACTCCTCGATCGTGTAGGGCATGTAGATCATCGTATGCAGCAGGTTGTCGCCGTCGGAGACGAGCATCGCGATATAAACGGTATTGGGTTCGGCCTCGAGCGCCTTGGGTTCGATGGGCGTACCCTGCACCGAGGGGAACGAAGACATGACGGTCATGTTCTCGACCGAAATGAACGGCACCATGAAATACCCGTATTCGGCGAAGAGTTTGTCGGCCTTCAGTTCGTCGGTCCAGCCCATGATCTGGGTGCCGGCGGGATATTTCTTGACGATGTTCTCGTAATATGCGCACTGGTCATGATCCTGGATGTCGAGGAAATAGGTGAACAGGCGGTTGGCAACCACGTAGTCCTTGTTGGCTGCGCCCCAGCTCTCCTGGAAATCGGTAGTCATGTGCGACCAGGTGAAAGCCACGTCGCGGTTGGCCGTCCCGAAATAGTTTTCCACGAGCCAGTCGACACACTCGATGTTGGTCTTGAACATCCCGCGCAAATCCCGGATCACCGGGAAACCATATCCCTTCACCTCCTCGTAAAGGCGGGGTGAAACGATCAGGGCGTCGGTCTGTGCCGCGATCGTGGTCGCCGCCTCGATCGTGGCCTCGACCAGTTCGGGGTCATAGATGACTACGCCCTTGATATGCTTCTTATACTGCTCGACAAGCGCCGAGAACCCGGGGTTGGACTTGGTCGCATCGAGCGTGAGGGTTTCCTGCGGAATGTCCTTCAGCACACGGTCGAGCCAGAACTGCCCCATCTGGGCCATGTCGTGCGGGCCGGTTTTCCAGCCGCCGTGGTTGTCCTTGCAACGGCTGTTCATCACATAGATCTTCTGTTCGCTGTCGCGGTTGACGATACCCTGCAGGCCGATGGCAGCGACCTGCCCCTCGATATCGTCGTTTTGCAGGTCTACGATGACGAGCGATTTGGTCGGGGTTTTGACTTTCGGATAGAGCCTGCCCGTCAGGTCGACGTCCGTAGCGGCGCGGCCGCAGCACGAACCGCCGTTCTGGCACGAAGCGAGCGTCATCAGACAAAGCAGGGAACCGAAACAATAGGTCAAAGTTTTCTTCATGGGTTTTAAGTAGGTTTTATTGGGATTTCTATTATAAGTCTTTGCGCAGGTTTTCCAGGATTTCGCCTACGGAGAGGTCGGCCCGGCAGATCACCTTGTCCGAAGCCCCGTAGTACAGGGCGATGCGGTCGCCATCGACCAGGTGGCCGTTGGTGAAGATGACATTCCCGAAGAAGCCTTCCAGTTCGTAGGGTTCCTCAGGCTCCATGACGGGCGTGCGGCTGCGCGCCAGCACCTTCGACGGGTCGGCGGCATCGAGCAGCATCGCGCCCAGGCAATAGCGGTTCGAAGCGTCTGCGCCGTGGTAGATCGTCAGCCACCCTTCGCCCGTACGGATCGGGGCACACCCGGCACCTATGCGGGCGCTGTCCCACATCCCCTTGCGGGTACGGGCCACACACCTGTGGTTTCCCCAGTGGCGGAGGTCGGGGCTCTGGGCGATCCAGATATAATTCCCGCCGATCTCGGGGCTGCTCGGGCGGTGCAGCATATAATATAGGTCACCTACCTTCTCGTCGAAGAGCGTGCAGTCCTTATTGTGCGGGGGCAGCACCAGCCCGTAATCGGTGAAACGGCGCCAGTCCGACGTGCTGCGCATCCGCACCGCCACGCCGTTAGCCGAGACGGCCGTATAAGTCAGGTAATACTGCGTCCCGATCTGCGTGACGCGGCAGTCTTCGATCCCGTACGCTTCGTAACGGTCGCTGCCCGTCAGCGGCGGATATCCCGCTTCCTCGCGGAAACGGATGCCGTCGGTGCTGCTCACAAGCCGCAGGTGGGACATCGTCGTGAGGAAATCCTCGCCCTTGTAATTGATGACCCTCGGATCCGAGAGGTCGAGTTCGGGGGAGGCGGCCGGGACACGCATCACCGTCACGTGGTTCTGCGCGTCGAGCAACGGGAAACTGACTTCCCCTTCGGCCTGTGCAGGGCGTTCGGCGACCCTGACCAGCATCCAGACCTTCCCGTCGTAACGGAATACGCCGGGATTCAGCAGGCATTCGATCTGCATCGAGGGTTGGCTCGGACACAAATCTTCGGGGCTCAGGATCGGGTTATGTGCGTAGCGCATGGTCAGTGGTTTTTTTGTAATTCAAAAGTAGATTATATTCCGCGCCGAATTGTATACAATACTACCAAAATGGTATAATCACAGGATACCCGCAAGAACCCGTGAATGTTCCATACGGACACATTAAATACTAATAATCAGCAACAAACAGTATGATTAAGGCCTGTCTCTTATACACATCTCCGAGCCCACGAGACTCCTGAGCATCTCGT
>ERZ1027264.249-NODE-249-length-51689-cov-9.587559_pt1 | contig 51689 bp, 42 predicted proteins | sample MGYA00519258_ERZ1027264 | MGnify/ENA primary metagenome ERZ1027264 (study PRJEB26926, sample SAMN06164692) | human gut metagenome | biome: ENVO:00009003; feature: ENVO:2100002; material: ENVO:00002003 | host: Homo sapiens | place: USA | collected 2012 ...
AACGCCCCTGCCGCATTGCACGGCAGGGGCATTCGTTCGCGTCCCCGAAAGCGGTCCGATCACATGCGTTCGGGGACGTCGATGCCCAGCAGGCGCATGCCGCTGCGAATGACGCGGGCGACCTGCCCGGCCAGCCGCAGACGCATCCGGCGCACGGCGGGGTTCTCCTCCCGGAGAATCGAATGATCGTGGTAGTAGCCGTTGAAAGTCTTAGCCAGCTCGTAAACATAGGCTCCGACGATCGAAGGGGCGAAACTGTCGCCCGCGGCCTTCACCACGGCAGGGTATTCCGTCAGCGATTTGACGAGGGCGATCTCCTCCGGCAGGTAGTCCGCGGCGGCTCCGTCGCCGTCGCCCTCAAGACCGATGCCCGCCTCGGCAGCCTTGCGCAGCACGGAACGGATGCGTGCGTGGGTGTACTGGATGAAGGGGCCCGTATTGCCGTTGAAGTCGATCGACTCGCGCGGGTCGAAGAGCATCGTCTTCCTGGGATCGACCTTGAGGATGAAGTATTTGAGCGCCCCCAGTCCGACCATCGTCGAGACGGCGCCGGCCTCCTCCTCCGAGCATCCGTCGAGTTTGCCCAGCTCGGCCGACATCTCGCGGGCCGTCGAGACCATCCCTTCGATCAGGTCGTCGGCATCGACCACCGTACCCTCGCGCGACTTCATCTTGCCCTCGGGAAGCTCCACCATGCCGTAGGAGAGGTGGGTGATATGGTCGCTCCAGTCGGCATACCCCAGTTTCTTGAGCACCAGCTTGAGCACCTGGAAGTGGTAGTTCTGTTCGTTGCCCACGACATAGATCATGTCGTCGAGTTTGTTATCCTCGAAGCGGCGGTAGGCCGTACCCAGATCCTGCGTCATGTAGACCGAAGTCCCGTCGCCGCGCAGCAGCAGTTTCTCGTCCAGCCCGTCGGCCGTGAGGTCGATCCAGACCGAATTGTCGGGACGGCGGTAGAAAACACCCTTGCGGAGCCCCTCCTCGACGAGGCTCTTGCCCAGCAGGTAAGTCTGCGATTCGTAGTAAACTTTGTCGAAATCGACGCCCAGCGCCTTGTAGGTCACGTCGAAGCCCTCGTACACCCAGCCGTTCATGGTTTCCCAAAGCGAGTAGACCTCGGGATCGCGGGCCTCCCACCTGCGCAGCATCTCCTGCGCCTCGAGCATCACGGGGGCGTTCTTTTTCGCCTCCTCCTCGCTCTGCCCCTGTGCCATGAGCTCCTTGATTTGCGCTTTGTAGTGCTTGTCGAATTCGACGTAGTATTTGCCTACGAGGTGGTCGCCCTTCATGCCCGACGTGGCGGGCGTTTCGCCGTTGCCGTAGAGTTTCCACGCCAGCATCGACTTGCAGATATGGATGCCGCGGTCGTTCACCAGGTTGGCCTTGATGACGTTATGTCCGTTGGCCTTGAGTATTTGCGCCACGGAGTAGCCCAGCAGGTTGTTGCGGATATGCCCCAGGTGCAGGGGTTTGTTGGTATTGGGCGACGAATATTCGATCATGACCGTGCGCCCGGTGGCCAGAGCCTGCCCGAAATCGGCATCGGCAGCGACCTCGTCAAAACGCGCCGCCCAGAAAGCGCCGTCGAGCACGAGGTTCAGGAAACCCTTGATGACATTGAAAGACTTGATTTCGGGGACGTTGGCCGTCATATACCCGCCGATCTCGGTCGCAGTGGCTTCGGGCGACTTGCGGCTTCGTCGCAGCAGCGGGAAGGTCACGAGCGTATAATCGCCCTCGAATTCCTTGCGGGTCTTCTGAATCTGCAACTGTTCGCCGTCAAGCGTACCGTAAAGCGCCTCCACCGAGCGGCGGACGGCATCCGAAATAAAGTTCTCAATATTCATATCGTGAAAGAATTTGTCCGCAAATTTAGTATTTTTTCAGGGAATATTCAATCCCCGGCCCCATATTATTCGGACAGGGTGCAATACCCTGCCCCGGCACCGGCGGGCGCACAAATAAATTTGGCATTACACACGCCATGCATTATCTTTGCAGACAAACAAACCGGACACCCCAATGGAGTTCCTCATCATTCTATTATTAATCATCCTGAACGGCTTCTTCGCCATGTCGGAGATCGCCATGATCTCCGCGCGCCGCTCCAATCTGGAGATGCAGGCGCGGCAGGGCGACGCCGGGGCGCGGCAGGCGCAGAAGCTTATCGAAGACCCGGACAAATTCCTTTCGACCATCCAGATCGGCATCACGCTGATCGGCATCCTCACGGGTATCTACTCGGGCGATGCGCTGGCCACGAAATTCGGCCGGGAGCTCGCCGCACTCGGCATTTCCCTGCGCACGGCCACGGTCGTGGCGCAGATCACGATCGTCATCGTCGTAACCTACCTGACCCTCATATTCGGGGAGCTCGTACCCAAACGCATCGGCATGAACTCGGCGGAAAAGATCGCCAAGCTGGCAGCACGGCCCATGCGCCTGCTCTCGCTGCTGGCCTCGCCGTTCGTATGGCTCCTGTCGCGTAGCACCGCAGGCGTGACCCGCCTGCTGGGGCTCCGCAAATCGGATTCGAAGGTCACCGAGGAGGAGATACGCTCCATCATCCAGGAAGGCGCGGAGGACGGCGAAGTGCAGGAGGTCGAGCAGAAGATCATGGGCCGCGTATTTTCGCTGGGCGACAGGACGGTCGAGTCGATCATGACCTTCCGCAGCGAACTGGTATGGATCGACACCGCGATGACGCCGGAACAGATCCGCGAACGGGTCAACCGGGAGCCCCACAACCGCTATCCCGTCGGCGAAGGGAGCCTCGACAAGCTCGCAGGCGTCGTCTACCTGAAAGACCTGTTCCGGCATATCGACGAACCCGGATTCGACATCCGCAACCACCTTTCTCCCGCCAAGTTCTTCCACGAGGGGTTCGAGGTGTACAGCGCGCTGGAGCAGCTCCGCAGCGAGCAGCTCGGCTACGGCATCGTGTGCGACGAGTTCGGCGTAACGCGCGGCATCGTCACCCTGAAGGACATCTTCGAGGCGCTGGTCGGCGAGATCCCCGACAGCTACGAGGAACCCGACATCGTACGGCGCGAGGACGGCAGTGTACTCATCGACGGGCAGTGTCCGTTTTACGATTTCCTGGCCTTTTTCGGCGAGGAGAACGCCATTCCCCGCAATGCCTACAATACGATCAGCGGACTGGTTCTCGACCAGCTGAAACACATTCCCGCCACGGGGGAGAAGCTCCGCTGGAACAGTTTCGACCTCGAGATCGTCGACATGGACGGCGTCCGCATCGACAAAATACTCGTAACACACGACCAAGCGGGCGAATCATGAAAATTGCCGACATAGAACTCGGGGAAAAACCCCTGCTGCTGGCGCCGATGGAGGACGTGACCGACCCGTCGTTCCGCTACATGTGCAAGCGTTTCGGCGCCGACGTGGTCTACACGGAATTCATCTCCTCCGACGGGCTGATACGCGACGCGGCCAAGTCGCTCAAAAAGCTCGAAATCGACGACGCGGAGCGTCCGGTGGGCATCCAGCTCTACGGACATCTGGTCGAACCGATGGTCGAGGCGGCGCGCATGGCCGAAGCGGCCGGCCCGGACATCATCGACATCAACTTCGGCTGCCCCGTGAAGAAGATCGCGGGGCGGGGCGCCGGGTCGGGCATGATGCGCGACGTGCCGCTGATGGTCGAAATGACGCGGCGGATCGTGGAGGCGGTCGGCAAACCCGTGACCGTGAAAACCCGCCTGGGCTGGGACGACGAGTCGAAGAACATCGAGGAGATAGCCCTGCGCCTGCAGGACGTCGGCATCGCGGCGCTCACGATACACGGCCGCACACGGGCCCAGATGTACCGCGGCGAAGCCGACTGGACGCTGATCGGCAAGGTGAAGAACAATCCGCAGATACAAATCCCGATCATCGGCAACGGCGATGTGGATTCGGGGCCGAAAGCGGCCGAAATGTTCGACCGCTACGGCGTGGACGGCGTGATGATCGGCCGCGCGACCTACGGGCGCCCGTGGATATTCCGCGAGGTGAAACACTACCTTGCCACGGGCGAAATGCTGCCCCAGCCATCGGTTTGCGAGCGGGTGGAGATCGCCAAGGAGCACCTGCGAAAATCGTTGGAAATCAAAGGTGAATACGTGGGCATCCTCGAAATGCGCCGCCACCTGTCCAACTATTTCAAGGGGCTGCCCGATTTCAAGCCTACGCGCCTAAAGCTGGTCACGCAGCTCGACATCCCCGAACTGTTCGCCACGCTCGACTCGATCGCCGAGCGCTGGGGCGATTTCGACGTGAGCGGCACAGTGCCCGCACCGCTGTCGCACGACCTGTAATCGATCGGGTTCACACGAAGGCCGATTCCGGTCGGTGACCGAGACGGAGATGGAACGGGGTTTTGCCCGCTCTGTGCGAAACAGCAAAAAAAATACGCCTGATCCCAAACGGGATCAGGCATTTACACACTCATAGCGCAACCATTACTTCAGCACACGCTCGACATAGGCTTTGTAATCCTTTACGACGGGCTCGTAATCCTCGTCCTCGAAGAGCGGCGACGAGATCAGGAAATCGGCCGATGAACGGTTGATCGCCGTCGGGACATTGTAGAGCGTCGCCAGGCGTAACAACGCCTTGACGTCGACGTCGTGCGGCTGCGCCGACATGGGATCCCAGAAGAAGATCAGGGCGTTGATCTTGCCGTCGGCGATCAGCGACCCCAACTGCTGGTCACCGCCCAGCGGGCCGGATTTGAGCAGCGTGATTTTCAGGTCGGACAATTCCCGAATCCCATCCGCGGATTCGTCTTCCTCGCGGTGATCCCGCAGTGTCTTTTCGACCATCTTGCCGGTCGTACCCGTACAAACGAGATGATGGCGGCTCAGGTTCCTGCTGTTCCAGTCGACCCATTCGGCCAGGTCGCGTTTCATATTGTCGTGGGCAACCAGTGCCAGCACTTTCGTCATTTTAGCCATAGCGATATTTTTATCCGTTGAACAAAGATAATACAAACACGGGGATTACGGATAAAAACATACGAATTTAATCGGGATACGACACAACAAAAAAGCCCCGCTCGGGCGGGGCTCAGGGGTTATTCGGTTTCGGCCGGAAGCTTGAATTCGGTAAACCCGGCTTTCACGAGAATGTTGTACCACGCAAAGCACTTCTTTATGTCGGAAACGTGTACCCGGTCGCGGTCATAGTCGGGAAGCACCTCGGCGAAACAGGCTTTCAGTTTTTCGGGCGACTCCTTGGGGCTGACGGCCTCGCGGCCGCCCGTATGGGCATAGATCTTGGTGAACACATCGGCCAAGGGAATGTCGTCCCCCTCGGTGAACATCGAGATCTCGGTCAGCGAACTTACTTTCGACGTCGCCGAAGCGTTCATCCGCCTGCCGTCGAGCAACGATTCGACGATCACACCGTGCGTGGACTGCGCTACATACTTATAAAGTCCGGGCTGGCCCGAGATGGCCAGGATTTCTTTCAATTCCATATTGTTATGTAAATTAATTCGCTTCGGGGTTGGGCATCGGCTCCGGGTCGGTCTCTTCCTGCACGGTATATTCGTATACCTCGGAGAACGTATACACGCCGTAGGCAGAGACGGCAAGTATCTGGAAAGTCACTTTCGTGCCGGCCTTCTCCTTGCCGATCGTACCCGAATAGCGTTTTTCCTTATCCGTCTTGTTGGTACTCAGCCATGCACCCTCTTCCTTCACCTTCGTCTCATCGTCGTTGAGGGCACGCAGGATGCTGATGCCGGTAAATCCGTATTCACTCGTGACGGTCGCCGTTACGCGGACGTCATCGCCGGCATGGACATCATCAAGGCCGGGGCTGCAAGAGACATTCGAAATTACGGGCGCAACCTTATACTCGGGGCCGAGTTCCTTGTTGCAAGCCGCCAGGCAGCATGCCGCCACGGCCATGATAAGCAGTTTTTTCATTTTATAGGCAGATTAATTGTTTTTCACATGCACATCCATCTGCGGGAAGGGGAAGTTGATCCCCTTTTCGGGCAGTTGTTTGTAGAATTTTTCGTTGTTTTCGAAGAACACATTCCAGTAATCGCCGTTCTTCACCCAGGCTCGCGCAGAGAGGTTGACCGAGCTGTCGGCAAGGGCCGCGACCCACACCACGGGCGCAGGGTCGCCCAGCACGCGGTTATCGGCGGCAAGGATGGCGAGGATCGCCGCACGCGCCGTATCCACGTCGTCGCCGTACGAAATGCCGATCGTCCAGTCCACACGGCGGGTATCGGACGTGGAATAATTGTCGATGATGGCCGTGGCGATCGAGTTGTTCGGAATGTAAATTGTCTGGTTGTCGGCCGTAGTGATGACCGTCGAGAAGAGCTTGATCTCGCGCACGGTGCCCGACTGCCCCTGTGCCGAGATGTAGTCGCCGACACGGTAAGGTTTCATGAGCAGGATCATCACGCCGCCCGCGAAGTTCTGTGCCGTTCCGCTCAGGGCCATACCGATGGCCAGCGTGGCGGCGGAGAAGACGGCGATGAGCGACGTGACGTTGACGCCCAGCGTCGAGACGACGATCAGCACCAGCAGCAGCGTGAAGATCACGCGCACGGTGTTGCGCATGAACGACCGCAGCGAAATATCGACACGGCGGTGTTCCAGCGCCAGGTCGAGCAGCCTGACGATGCGCCGCAGGATCCAGCGGCCGACGAAATAGATCGCCAGCGCGAGAAGGATTTTCAGCAGTATCCAGACCGACTCGGAGAGGAGGTTCTGCAATACGGTCTCGAAATCGAGGTTCGCAATTTTATGGACGGTCTCCGCGAAATGGGCTTTCTGCACACTGTCGGGCAGCATCAGCGGCGCGGGCGTCTCGGTTCCTAAAAAAAGAGGCCACATAAACCGGGAATAAAGTTTGTCTGCAAAAATAACCAAAAAAAAGAGAAGTTTACTAACTTTGTCTACGAATTTACGGAAAAGAAAAAAAGGAAAAACGCTACACGATGCAAAACAACGTCGAAATCATCCAGATAAACATCTCCGGCGAGGACAAGCCGGGCATGACCTCTTCGCTCACCGAAATACTCGCGCGCTACGACGCCTTCATCCTCGACATAGGCCAGGCCAACATCCACCAGTCGCTGACGCTGGGCATCCTGTTCAAGACCACGTCGGACAAGTCGGGTAACATCATGAAGGAGCTGTTGTTCAAGGCATCGGAGCTGGGCGTGATGATCCGTTTCACCCCCATTTCGGAACAGAACTACGACAACTGGGTCGGCCGGCAGGGCAAGAACCGCTACATCATCACCCTCCTGGGTCGTACGGTCACGGCACGCCATATCGCCGAAGTGACGCGCGTGGTGGCACAGCACGGGCTGAATATCGACGCCATAAAGCGCCTGACGGGCCGCATCCCGCTCAGCGAGGACGACCGTGCGGCCAAATCGTGCATCGAACTTTCGGTGCGCGGGTCGCTCACCGACGAGGAGCGCAGCACGATGCAGGAGGGGTTCATGAACCTGTCGGAAATCGGCCTCGACGTCTCGTTCCAGAAAGACGACATCTACCGCCGCAGCCGCCGCCTGATCTGCTTCGACATGGATTCGACGCTGATCGAGACCGAGGTGATCGACGAACTGGCCGAGCGCGCCGGCGTAGGCGATGCGGTGCGTGAGATCACGGCACGCGCCATGCGGGGCGAGATTGACTTCCGCGAAAGTTTTACCGAGCGCGTGGCCCTGCTCAAGGGGCTCGACATCTCGGTCATGGAGGAGATAGCCCGTAACCTGCCCATCACCGAAGGGCTGGAGCGCATGATGACGATCCTCAAGCGCGTGGGCTATAAAACGGCGATCCTCTCGGGCGGGTTCACCTATTTCGGCAACTACCTGCGCCAGAAATACGGATTCGACTACGTATATGCCAACGAGCTGGAGATCGAGCAGGGCAAGCTCACGGGGCGCTATGTCGGCGAGGTGGTCGACGGGCGCCGCAAGGCCGAGCTGCTGCGCCTGCTGTGCCAGTTCGAGGAGATCAACATCGCCCAGTCGGTGGCGGTCGGCGACGGCGCCAACGACCTGCCGATGCTCAACCTCGCGGGCCTGGGCATCGCATTCCATGCAAAACCCAAGGTGAAGGCCACGGCCCGCCAGTCCATTTCGACCATCGGCCTGGACGGCATCCTCTATTTCCTCGGCCTGAAGGATTCACGCATCGAACAATAACCCCATGCGACGGTTGGCGCTGCTCTGTGTGGCCCTGCTCGCGGCGGGGTGCTACGACTCCCGGTTCGGGGAGCGCGGCGACGACGCCACGCCCGAGCCCGTCACGGCGACCATCCGGCAGCTGCGTGAGAAATTCGCCGGGACGACCTTCCCCGTCACGGGGGACATCGTGGTGTCGGGGCGCGTGACCACCAGCGATTACGACGAGAATTTCTACCGCACGTTCTGCATCGAAGAGGACGGAGCGGGGATCGAAGTCATGGCGGGCATAGACCACCTGCACAACGATTTCCCGGAGGGCTGCCATGTCACGCTCAGGCTCAGGGGCCTGGCGCTGGGCGAAAGCCACGGGGTATTGCAGGCCGGGCGGATGCCCGCCGCAGGAAGCGGTTTCGCGACCGATTACATAGGGTCGAAAGCGGCGCTGGACGCAGCGGTGACCCGCAACGGGGAGGCGCTGGAACCCATAGCCCCTACCCTGCTGTCGCCCGGCGAACTGACGCCGGAGCGATGCGGCACGCTGGTGCGGATCGGGGCTCTGGGCTACACTCCCGAAGACCTTACGCCCGGGACATGGGCCGGATACAAGCGTTTCACGGACGACACAGGCGCGGCGGTCTACACTTATGTGCGCAGCTACGCCCGGTTTGCGGACGACGAGGTGCCCGTCGGCCGCTGTACGCTCACGGGAATCCTGCAATACGACGCCACCGGGGAAGGGCGTTACATCCTCAAACTGCGCGATGAAAACGATTGTACCCGTTAACCGGCTCCCGGCGATATCCCGCACGGCACTCCGGACGGCCGTGTCCGTCGTGCTGGCGTTGGCTGTCCTCGCCGGGTGCGACAAGGCATCGGGGCTGGAATTCGACGACGACCCACCGGCGGGGACGGCCACGATCGCTGCGCTCAAATCGCGGTGCACGGGAGAGCAGGCCGCCGTCACGGAGGACATCACGGTCGAAGGCGTGGTGACGGGCAACGACCTCTACGGAGAATTCTATAAAACACTGGTCGTCGAAGACACGAGCGGCGGGATTTCGATAGCCGTGGACGCCACGGAACTCTACGTCGACTACCCGGTCGGCACGGCGGTCACGATCCATTGCAACGGGCTGTTCCTGTGCGACTACGGCGGCAAGGTAATGCTCGGCACGCGCCCCACGGGCGAATATGCCGGGCCGGGGAGGATACCTCCGGCGGAGGCGGCGCTGTACCTGCGGCGGAAGCAGGCGGAAACCAGGCCCCTACGGCCTCGGACGCTCACGTTCGGGGAGGTAGACATGCGGCATACCGACACCTACGTGCATTTCGAAGGAGTGCGGTTCGTGCAGCAGGGCAACTGGTGCGACCCCGATCCCGAGACCGGACGCCCCGCGACGACGGAGCGGCAGATAGCGGATGCCTCGGGACGGGAATTCACCGTCCGCACGGCGGGCACATGCACCTATGCAACGGAGCCCGTACCGCAGGGCACAGGCTCCGTATATGGGATAATCGACTATTTCAACGGAAAATACACGCTCCGCATCGCCAACCGCGAGGTGGATTTCGCTACGGTTGCAGCGCGTCCCACAGCATGTCCTTCAAGCGGGGGATATTCAGCCCCGAAACCGACGAGATAAACACCGACGGGACGCCTTCGGGCAGGTGGGATTTCATCTCTTCGATCAGTTCGTCGTCCAGCATGTCGCATTTGGTGATGGCCAGCAGCCGCTGTTTGTCGAGCAGTTCGGGGTTGTACTGCGTAAGCTCGCCCAGCAGAACCGCGTAATCGCGTTTGAGGTCGTCGCTGTCGGCCGGAATCATGAACAGCAGCACCGAGTTGCGCTCGATGTGGCGCAGGAAGCGCGTGCCCAGGCCGCGGCCCTCGTGCGCCCCCTCGATGATACCCGGAATATCGGCCATGACGAACGACTTGTGGTCACGCACCTCGACGATGCCCAGGTTGGGTTCGAGCGTGGTGAAAGCATAGTTGGCGATCTTGGGTTTGGCAGCCGAGACCACCGAGAGCAAGGTGCTCTTGCCCGCATTGGGGAACCCGACCAGCCCGACGTCGGCCAGCACCTTCAGTTCGAGGATGAAGGTGCCTTCGTCGCCCTCCTCGCCCGGCTGGGCATAGCGCGGCGTTTGGTTTGTGGCACTCTTAAAATGCCAGTTGCCAAGACCGCCCCGGCCGCCCCGGAGCAGCACGAGTTGTTCGCCGTCGGCCGTTACCTCCCCGATATCCTCGGTGCGCGTGGTGCCGTCCTCCTGTTCGAATATCCGCCGGGCAACTGTCCCCAGCGGCACGGGAATGACGATGTCCCGGGCATCCTTGCCCGACGAGCGGGCACCAGAGCCGCACTGTCCGTCCTCGGCGAATTGGTGGCGTTGGTATTTGAGGTGGATAAGCGTCCAGTACTGGCTGTCGCCTTGCAGGATGATGCTGCCGCCCTTGCCGCCGTCGCCGCCGTCAGGGCCGCCGAAAGCCACGAATTTCTCACGGCGAAAATGCGCCGATCCGGCCCCTCCGTGTCCCGAACGGGCGAATATCTTTACGTAATCTACAAAGTTCGAACCTGCCATACCTTGATTATTTAGGTTGCAAAGATAGTGCAAGCCGAGAGCAAAAGCAAGTTTACTTGCATTTTGCCGAGGCGCCGCCTGTCTAAAACAGGGTTAAAGATAATGCAAGCCGGGGCGATGCCGGATTTATTTGGAGATGCCCGGGCATCAAAAAAGCCCGTGTCGGGGACACGGGCCTTGAAGTAGCTGGGTGGAGGCTTATTTCTTACGCGTCAGCACGATGTCGGACACACCGAGGTAGTAACGTGCATAAGCCCCCTGCTTGGGATGCCACTGGAACAGCGACGGCGTCCAGGTTTTTCCGGAGATCACGGTCGACCCCACACGCAGTTCGTCGCCGGCGACCGTGACGGGAAGCTCGCATTCGCAATCGGAGAAGCTCTTGTCATCGGCACCGCCGAGTAGGAAAACCGGGCCGAGTTCATCGGTAGTGAACCAGCTCAGGACATTGAACTTGGTTGTAGCTTCGACGACGATCGAACCGTCCTCCAGGAGTTTGAGGAACCACTTGGGGCCGAAGCCTTCGAGCGCACGGGCTACGGAAAAGCCCTCTTCGATCAGCTGTTCGTAGGTTCGGGCACTGCCCTCTTTCTCGAAGTCCCCGAGGCCAAGGCAGACGAGATAGTTTTCTTTGCGGTATTTTCGCGAGCCGACCTGTGCCATGATTTCGACATCGAACGTCCACTCCTCGGTCGTGAAGAAAAACCCGCCCGTAGCAGGATCAAATCCCGTAGCGTATTTGACGCTCTGCTTGCCGACCCACTCACCGACGAGGGCGTCGAACTCGGCCGACTGGATCATTCCGGAAGTATCCTCTGCGAGCGTGGTCACCTTGATCTGGGCTGCATCGGATGCGGTGTACTTCGGGTCGGTGGAGAGCGCCTTGACGGTGACCGTATATTCCGTACCCGGATTCAGGCCGCTGAAACGGGCGGAAGTTTCGGACGTGGTCGCTTCAGTGCCGCCATTGAGCGAATAAGCATATACATTTGCATGCTCGACGGCCTGCCAGGTCACGGAGAAAGCGGTCTCCTCGACCGAACTCTGGGCGAGGACGGGTGCGACGAGCTGCGTCCCGTTGTTATCCCCGTCGTCACCGGAATCGGAATCGCTGCAAGCGGCAAAACCCAGCAATAGGGAAGCACACATTAAAATTCTGCTGATCTTTTTCATTGTTGTTCGTATTTATCGGTTATGAAATTCTTACGTGATCTTTTATTCAGCCTTTTCGGTCTTCTGTGTCGCCTCGATCCAGAAATCGGAGCCGCTCTTACTGATGCCCAACACACAGACCGAATAGGAGGTTCCGGCTGCCAGCCCGGTCTTACGGATGGTCTGCGTTCCGGTATACTCGTCCTTGGTGGGCATCACCTCCTTCTTGAACGCCTCCAGTCCCCCGGCCATTAATACTTGCATGGGCAACGAAGAGGTCTTCAGGACATAGACATAATATTTCTCGATGGCGGCATCGGGCGTACAGACGACATCGAACCCGTCGGAAGCGACATTCTCGAACGTTACCGTCACTTCGCCCGACGCATCGGGAAGGGTCGTGGCAGGAGCCGATACGAGGACGGTCGTGAGCAGGTCGCCCGGGGCGTACCACCCTACTGCGTAGACGACATAGTCAGTTTCGGGTTTCAGCCCGGTGAACTCGAAGGGATGGTCACCCTGTACGAGTTGTGTGGCCAGGTACTCCTCGAAACTAACGCCCGCAATCAGGGCCGAAGCGCTGAGTTTGCGGCGCACCGACCCGATAAATTCCTCCGTCGAAGCGTATTTGTCGAAGTCGGACTTCAGGGCATAACCACAGTAGTAGGTTCGCGTCTTGCTTTTGGGAGATACGGATACGGAAATGCTGTTCATCCCGGTCTCGGCAGCCGAAAGCGTAAAGGGATTCTGTTCCATGGCGGCGGCGACCGTCAGCTCGGCGAATTCGGAATCGAGGAACTGCACCTGCCCGGAAACGGCTTTCACACGCACGGTAGCCGGCATACCGGATTCCAGCCCGATCACGACTGCCGACAGACCCGTAACGGTCAGCTCCTCGCCGCCATCGACCGTATATACATAGGATGCCGCATCGGGAACGGCTTCCCACACGACCGTCGCGGAATTCTCCGTGGCGTCGCCCGCCGAGAGGACAGGAGCCGCCAGTTGCGTGGCCGGCAGGGTTGTCAGGGTGATTTGGGCGAATTCCGAATCCAGGTACTGCTCCTGCCCCGCGACAGCCTTTACCTTGACAGTATAGCTGCGACCGGGCTCCAGTCCGTCGAAGCGCACCGAAGGCTGTGTTACGGTCGTCTCGGCGCCACCGTCGAGCGTACAGGCGTAAGACACGGCGTTCTCTACGGCGTCCCATGTCACGGCTACCGAAACCTGCGTCACGGCGTCTTCCGCCAGGACGGGGATCGCCAAAGCAACGGGATCCACGGGTTTTTCGTCATCCGAGCAACCTGCAAAAGCGGCCCCGAGGACAAAAAAAGCTGAGAAAAGTAGTTTTTTCTTCATAGCTGAAAATGTTTAGAAAAATTTGCTGCAAAAGTTCATTAACCTACTGATTCAAAGCCCATACAGCCCGAAAAAAGATTGCCAGGAAAGGCTGTAAAACGAACAAATCAGTTTTTGTAAATATCGCTACGAATCGTCCATAAAGTTCTCATACCACGCCAAAAAGGCGAATAAGGCCGATAATCGGGAAAAACAAGGCGATGAACGGGAATGACACAATGTGATATTTTTTTACTATTTTTGCCTGCAACGTCACCCCTTCTTCACACACACGAAAACACATGGGCTATCTCGAACAGGCTGTGCATTCACGGTGGGCCGTCCCGATGACGGCTTTCCTGATCCAACTGAGCCAATACTGGAATACGCTGGTAACAGTCACCTGGTGGTCGAAACGGGCGACCGTATCGGTCGTCTGGTTCTGCGTCCTGTGGCTGGCGACCATCCTGCTGCTGGAAATATTCCTGAGCAGGCGGTTCCCCTTCCTGGTGCGGTGCCTGATGGGCACACTCGTCATCGCGGGAGTCATCCTCACGGCCATGCTGGTCATCACGCTGCAGTCCGAAAAACCGTGGCTCACGCTGGGCTACGACGAGGTCGGGTATCTGATCATCACGTATACGATATGTCTGCTGATCGGCAGCATCGTGCTGATGATCAACAAGGAGCACCGGCATGAAAAGGAAATCGAGATGCTCAGGATCGAGAATCTCAGCAGCCAGTACAACGCCATTGCGAACCAGATAAGCCCCCATTTCTTTTTCAATGCACTGAGCAACCTCTCGTCGCTCGTACGCAGCGACAAGAAACAGGAAAGCCTCGAATACATCGGCAACCTGTCGGGGATATTCCGGTACATCATCCGCTTCAAGGAATCGTCGCTGACGACTCTGGGCGAGGAGCTGAATTTCATAAATTCGTACAAGCAACTGATGGACGTGCGCTTCGCCAAAAGTTACACCTGCGAGGTCGACATCCCGCAGCAGGCGCTGAACATGCGCATGCCCAGCCTCTCACTGCTGCCGCTGTTCGAAAATATCGTTAAACACAATATCATCGACAGCGAACACCACATGCGGATCACGATCTCGTTCAACGATAACAATGAACTGGTGATCGCCAACCCGGTCTATCCGAAGCTCACGCCGCCCGAATCGAACGGCATAGGGCTGAGCAACCTGAGCAACAGGTACAGGCTGCTGCTGGGTAAGGAAATACGCATCGAGAAAGCCGAGGGGGGGGGTGACGGAGTATTCCGGGTCTTCCTGCCGATGGTCAAGATGAATATAAAGCATACGAGATGAGGGTTCTGATCATAGAAGACGAAATGGGGGCCCTCGACGACCTGAGGAGCATCCTCGCGGAATCGGCCCCGGACATCCGGATAGCGGGCACGACGGAGAGTGTCATGCAAAGCGTCGCATGGCTGGAAAAGAACCCCGCCCCAGATCTGATTTTCATGGACATCCATCTGTCCGACGGTTCGGCTTTCGAGATATTCAAGCGGACGGCCGTCGAGGCGCCCGTGATCTTCACGACCGCCTACGACGAGTACGCCATCCATGCCTTCAGGGTCAACGCCGTGGACTATCTGCTCAAACCGCTCGCCATCGACGAGGTGAAACGCGCACTGGAAAAATACCGGAAGCTCAGCCGGCCGCAGGTACTCCCGGATATCGAGAAGTTGTATGAACTGATTTCCTGCCAGCGGACGAATTCCCGCAGGAACATCCTGGTGGCCTACAAGGACAAACTGCTGCCGATCCCGACGGAGAAGATCGCCTTTTTCTATTCGACCAAGGAGACGTCGCGGGTATACCTCGCCGACGGCAGCAACTATGCCTACAACAGGACGCTGGAGAGCATCTGCGACGACATGGATCCCCGGGCATTCTGCCGGGTCAACAAACAATACGTCGTCGCCAGGGAGCACATCACAAGCATCGTCGTATGGTCGAACAGCCGCCTGCTGGTTTCGATGGATACCGAGACGCCCGAGCCCGTATTCCTGAGCAAGAACCGGGCTGCGGAGTTCAAAAAATGGATCACGGGATAAGTTCCCGGAAAAACATTACAGGTGTGCGAGGTATCCGTAGCGCACCAGATCCTCCCCGCCGCAGACAAGGTGGGTCTGGCCGTCGGCCAGCACGTAGAGGCGGTCGGCGATATCCGTCACATGGCGGTGCATATGGTCGGTCAGGAGAATGCCTTTCGAAGATTTTTCCTGCCGGATCAGCGCCTTGAGCGTCGACACATGCAGCGGGGCAACCTGCGAAAAAGGTTCGTCGAGCATGACGAATTGCGTCGGACTGCGCAGGATCAGGTAGGATTCCAGAATACGCCGCTCACCGCCCGACAGGGCGCGGATCTTCGTACCGCGCAGTTTGCCGAACAACGGGAACCATGCCAGCAGGTCGTCCCACGGCAACCCGAAATCGCGCAGCACCCGGTCGACGGTCAGCCAGCCCGGGATAAAACCCTGCTGCGCGAGGTAACGCACCTCGTCGGCCCGGAAACGGTCATGCCATACCCCGTCGATGCGCATCGACCGGAAATCCGCCCGCAGCGAACCGCACAGTATCTTCATCAGGCAGCTCTTGCCGCACCCGTTACGGCCGAGCACCGCCGTAACACCGCCCGTTTCGACGGCGAGGTACACTCCCGAAAGGATGCGCCGGTCGCCGAACGACAACTCCACGGAGTCGATCTCGAGGATATGTTTCTCAGAGGGGTTCATAAAGGAAGGCGGCCGTCAGTTTCAATAACACATAACACAGGATAAAGTCCACGCCGCAACTCACGCCCAGCAGTTCGCGGCGCCGCACGCCGAGGTTACGGTAGTAGAAAAACTCGTCACCGTAACGCTGGACGATCCAGACATAGAGATAAAGCGGATAGACCGCCGCCTTGCCCAACAGGCACCACGGGATGATTGTCGGGCCGTGGTTGGAGACCACCCATGCGAACCCGATACTCACGGCCATGCAAAAAAAGAACATGGCCGAATAATAAAAGCGGAGTATGAGCAGCAATTTCCGGATCATCGCCCAAATATACGAAAAAAGCGGGTGGTTTTAAGACCACCCGTTCTTTATTCGGCGTAAATTCCCGCAAGGGGACTTGTTCCGGCAGGAAAGCCGGCGACGACGTTACAGCGCCAGCGGCTCGCAGGGAATCCCCCAGGCTTCGGCAACGGGCCGGTAGACCACTTTGCCCTGCACGATGTTGAGCCCCAGTTCCAGTTCGCGGTTTTCCTTGCAGGCACGGCGCCAGCCCTTGTCGGCGAGCTGGACGACGTAGGGAAGCGTAGCGTTGGTGAGCGCAAGCGTCGAGGAATAAGGCACGGCGCCGGGAATATTGGCCACGCAGTAGTGCAGGATGCCGTCAACATAGTAGACGGGGTCTTCGTGCGTCGTGGGACGCGAGGTTTCGAAGCAGCCGCCCTGGTCGATGGCCACGTCGACCATCACCGAGCCGGGCTCCATCTCCCGGAGCATGTCGCGTGTGACGAGCTTCGGAGCCTTGGCACCGGGGATCAGCACCGAGCCGATCACCAGGTCGGCATGTTTAAGCTCTTCGCGGATGTTATATTCCGAAGACATGAGGGTCTTGACGTTCTTGGGCATCACGTCGGCCAGGTAGGTGAGGCGCTGCAACGAAATGTCGCAGATCGTCACGTCGGCACCCGTCCCCGCGGCTGTCCGCGCGGCTGCCGTACCGACCACACCGGCGCCGATGACGAAGACCCTGGCAGGCTTCACCCCCGGGACGCCGCCCAGCAGCTTGCCTTTGCCGCCGCGGGGTTTTTCGAGGAAATAGCGCCCTTCCTGCGTGGACATACGGCCTGCGACCTCGGACATCGGGATCAGCAGCGGCAGCGAGCGGTCGGCACGTTCGACGGTCTCATAGGCGCAGCATACCGCCCCGCTGTCGATCATGGCGCGGGTAAGGGGTTCGCTGCTGGCGAAATGGAAGAACGTGAAGACCAGCTGGTCTTTGCGGATCAGCTTGTACTCGGGGGCGATGGGCTCCTTGACTTTGACGATCATTTCGGCACGGGCATAGACATCCCCGATCGTGGGAAGTATCTCGGCCCCTACCGCCGTATAGGCATCATCGGCAAAACCGCTGTTCACACCGGCCGTAGCCTGCACATAAACCGTGTGGCCCCGTTTGACGAGCTCCTGGGCGCCTGCGGGGGTAAGGGCAACGCGATTCTCGTTGTTCTTGATCTCTTTGGGAATACCGATAATCATAAGGCTTGAAGTTTTTTAGGTTTTTTGCCTTTTAATTTACGGATTTTATCCGGAACAGCAAAATATTCCGGCGATTTTTCACTTCCGGGTCAAAATTTATAAGAGATCGTAAGATAGAACGAACGCGGATAAGCATAGGTATAGCGCGTGGCGTGGGGTGCGAAATAGAGGGCGTCGCCCGAACGGATACGCCGGACGCGCAGCGACTCGTAACCGCTGTAAACCGTATCGGCATCGCCCAGCAGGTTGCGCAGCATGAGCGAAGCGGTCAGCCGCGAACGGCCGAAATAGAAGGATTTGAAAAGCGAGGCGTCGAACGTGAAGGCGTCGCCGAGGCGCTCCTGGTGCGTGAAGGCATCGAACATCTCCCGCGTGATGCCGCCCTGCCGCGCGATGCGTGCCGTACGGCGCAGGGGCATAGGCTCGACGTAACGCAGCCCCGCATATCCCGCCGAGGCGCGGAAACCCCATCCCCGGGGGCCGAAATATGAGAGTTCGGCGCAAGCCGTAAGCTGGGGTGCGGCACCGAGCGTACAACCGCCCATGTGGCTTTCGGCACGGGTGTCGACGGCCGAATTGTCGACGTCGGAGATGACCGTGACGCGCGGGTTGCGGATATATTTGTACCGCCCGCCCGAAGCGGCGAGCGAAAGGCTCCAGCGGTATGCCAGGCGGAGGTCGGCAGCGGCCTCCACGCCGCAGGCCATGCGTCCGATGCCCGTAACGGCCATGTCGCTGTAAACACCCGCCATGTCGTCGTAATAACGGCGGGACTGGATGCCGTCGAGCGTGGCGACGGCGAAGGCCGTAATGCGGAGCGAAAGCCGTTCGCCGGTACGGGTGAAATTGAGCTCGGCGGCGTAGAAACGCCCGGCAGCGGGGTCGTCGACCGTACGGTTGTTATACAACGGCTGGTAGAACAGGTCGGCGGCATCGGGCACCGCAGCCCCGGCTGCGGCCGATGCTTCGAGGTAGCTGCGGGGCGAGAAAGCCCACCCCACCAGTGCCTTGACCGTATAGGGCGTAAACCCCATCCGCCGCGAGCGCCCGAGGGACTGTGTCCCGGGGAAGAGCTCTTTCTCATAATACCCGCGGCGCAGCACGACGGCATCGCCCAGCGCGAGGGCGACGTCGGCACGAAGGCGGTCGGAACGGTACTCGGCCGACAGGCGGACGGTGGCCTCGCGCGTCGAGAGCGCATAGTCGTAGCCGAAACGGTCGCCCTCGCGGACGGTGCGGCCGGGATGGCGCAGGTCGTTTTGCAGGAGGTTGCCGTAGGTGTCGTCGTCCACGAGGTACTGGTCGATGTCGGTGATATGATCCGCCCCCAGCAGGTCGCGCATCTGTTTGTAGCTGCGCGTGCGGGCATGGCGGTAGGAAAAACCGTAGCGGAGCGTCAGCCGCTCGTCCGGCGCGGTCGTAAATAGGGCGTCGAAACCGAGGTTGCGGATACGTTCGGCACGGTCTTCGAGCGTATAGACGGCATGTCCGCCCGCCATGCGGTTGCGGGCGATCAACTCGTCCCAGCAAACCTGCGTATAGCGCGCGTCGTTCGACCGCCATGCCAGTTCGGTTTCCCGGTCGCCCGTATAGCCGGGCAGGTAACGGTAATTGTCGGGCATGGGCATACGGGCGTCGTACCACCCCAGGGCGCTGTATTTCCGCACCCCGTATTCGGCTCCGGCAGCCATGTCGAGCCAGGTCGCGGGCGACAGCCGCACGCAGTACGTAGCGGCGGCCAGCGGCACGAACTCGCGCCGCACGCGCGAATTGCGGACTTTGCCGTCCTGGAAACCCCAGGCCGGATTGTAGAGGTTGTCGCCCGTAAGACGGAAAGCCTCTTCGACCGAAGAAAGGCGTGTGCCCCGTACCGACGGCGGGACAATGAGGAGGAATCCCAGCGTATGGCCCTCGCCGAAATGCCTGGCGGCACGGAATCCCGCCGTCAGGGCATTCGTGAAGACGCCTTCGACGTGCATGTCGCGCCCCGTGCGGGCCTCGACGGCGGCAGCGACATCCCAGCCCCGTCCCGCAGGCCGCGCATAGGCGAGTTTCGCCCCGGCCAGGTAGTTGCGGTCAGTGAAACTGACGGAGGCATGGCAGGAGGGTTCGGCCAGCGCCCCGGGGAACCGGAAGGTACGCACGCCGCCGGCACCGCCGATGGCCTCGGGCAATGCCGCGATCCCGGCACGGCGCTCTTCCCGAGCCCCGAGCAGCCGCAGCGAACCGAAATAGCGGGACGAAATCCCCAACCCGGAAAAGGAGGCCGCCTCCGAGGAGTAATGCTGCCCGCGGCGGCCGAGCGCGATGTAGGGCAGATTGAAGGCCGAAATGCTGCCGTAGAGGTCGGGCATGGTCTGGATTGCCCGGTAGAAAAGCGAGGAGTCGGTAAGCACGATGGGCGTACGCTGCTCATAACCCGTGCCATAGGGATAGTATTCGTCGTCGGGGAGCTGGGCCGCAGCTCCGCACACGACGAACAGGAAAACCACGGTAAGAGCGTATTTGCGGAGCATGCACAGGGACTTTTCAGAATACAAATATAACTATTTTAACCATGTTTTAATATCAACATTAAAAACTGCCGGAGTACGCCGGCTGCAACGGTTATAACGGCCGAAGATTTTTTACATTTTCCGGAAACAGCCAATCTACTGATTTACATGACATTAATCCGAATTACACACGGGGGGGGGCGAATGCCGTCCGCAAATTTGGAAAATCGGAAAACAAGCCCCATATTTGTGAAACCTCAAAGTGTCCTGACATGCAAAAAGCCCTCGCTCTCCTGCTGTCGGCAGTCATGCTGCTGTGTCTGCATCCGGCTGCCGCGCAACAACCCAACACCCTGACCGGGACGGTCACCGATTCGGCTTCCGGCAAAGCCGTCGGCTATGCCACCGTCTCGCTCCAGCGCGACTCGGTCACGGTCGTGAACGCCGTAGCCGCCGATACCGACGGCCGCTTCTCGCTCAAAGCCCCCGAAACGGGCGACTACCAGCTCTGCATCACGATGGTAGGCTACACGCCCTACAAACAGGCCGTGGAAGTGCCCGCATCGGGCAAGGCGCTCGGCAAGATCGCCATCACGCAGGGCGTCGAGGTCGGCGACGTGGTGATCGAAGTCCAGAAACCGCTCGTAATGGCCGACGCCGAGAAGACCACCTACTCGGTCGAGGACGACCCGCAGGCTTCGACGAGCACACTCGACGAAATCATCCGCAAGGTTCCGCAACTCTCGCTCGACGGCGACGGCAACGTCCTGCTCAACGGACAGAGCAATTACAAGATATTGCTCAACGGGCGCAATTCGGCAACGATGAGCAACAATTTCAAGGACGTGATCCAGAGCATGCCCGCCTCGCAGATCAGCCGCATAGAGGTCATCACCAACCCCTCGACCAAGTACGAAGCCGAAGGCGTGGGCGGCATCATCAACCTCATCACCCAACGCAAGAAGCAGTTCCACGGATACAACGGCAGCGTCGGCGCGAGCGTCACGGTGTTGGAGAACCCGGCCTACAACGGCAACGCCAGCCTCTCGATCCAGGCCGGGAAGTTCGCGGCGAGCATCATGGGCTATGCAGGCTACTACGACGGGGGCCGTACCCCCTCGGAATCGGAGTCGTGGCAGGAAAATTACGACTCGGAGAACCGCTACAACCGCAGTTACTCCGAAAACAAGGGCAGCTCGCGTTACGGCAACGTCGGACTGGACATGAGCTACCAGCCCGACACGCTCAACCTGATCACGCTCAACGGGTGGCTGTGGCTCGGCCGCAGCCGCTACAAATCGCTGGGCACGAACGCGATCCTCGACCCCGAGATGAACCCGCTGCTGGAATACGGCAGCCGCAGCATCCAGAAATGGAACTACATGGGCGGCAGCGTCTCGCTCAATTACGAACACACCTTCGGCAAGGAGGGGCATACGCTGACCATATCGGATGAAGTCGAGATCGACCCGGACAAAGGCCATACAGACCGGATATACAACGACGGATACAATTACAGGGCGTTGCAGGATGCGGACAACCGCATGACGGGCAACACCGTGCAGGTAGACTACGCCAACCCGCTGTCGGAGCACCACAAGATCGAGGCGGGGCTGAAACACATCTACCGCAACAGCACCTCCGACACCGACAACAAGCAGAGCGACGAATACGGCACATTCCCGATTGAAAAAATAAAATTCACGGGCATGGATTACCGCCAGCACGTGCTGGGCATCTACGCCGGATACGGATTCACCTACACCAAATGGTCGGGACGCCTCGGTGCGCGCATGGAACGGACATGGAACGACGCCGACGTGGAGGAGACCGCCAAAGGCACCTACTCGTTTTCGAACCGCCAGTTCAACGTGGTGCCCTACCTGAGCCTAACATTCATCCCCAAGGTGAGCCACAACATTTCGCTCTCCTACACGCAGCGGCTCCAGCGCCCGGGCATCTACATGCTTTCGCCGGCCGAGGACGACACCGACCCCACGCGGCTGTCGTACGGCAACCCGGGACTGGAAGCGGCCGTATACCACACGATCAACCTCCAGTACGGCCACTATGCCGCAAAATGGAGCATGACCTTCGCACTCAACACGTTCCTGTCGAACAACAACATGTCGTCGTACTCCTTCTCGGACGGGGACGGCATCACGAACACCACCTACAGCAACGACGTCCGTTCGCGCAGCTACGGATTCAACGGTTCGTTCTCGTACCGCCCGTCGGAGAAGGTCAACCTCTCGCTGAGCTACAACGGCAGGTATTCGCAGAACGATTTCGACGCCATGGACATCCACACCGACCAGTTCACGTTCAGCCAGAACCTCAACCTCGACTTCGCACTCTGGAAGGAGGCGCGGCTTATGCTGGGTGAGAATTATTCGACGGGGTATGCGTGGCTCGGCGGCAAATCGGAAAGCTACTACTATTATTACATGGGCATCAAACAGCAGTTCCTCAAGAAGAAGCTCGACCTGAGCATCATGTGCAACAACCCCTTCGAGAAATACCGCAGGAACAGGAACACCTCGGACACGCCGACCTTCGGCGGCTGGAGCGAATACAGGTATGCGTGCCGCAGCCTCTATTTCCGCGTCAGCTACCGCTTCGGCAAACAGAACGTCGGGGTGAAACGCACTGCCAAGTCGATCCGCAACGACGACATGAGCAGCGGCGCACAGGGCGGTGGCGGCGGAAGCACCGGCGGCGCACAGGGCGGAGGAGGGATGTAATCCCCCGCCGGCGATCCTGCCCGATACGCCGGGCGCCGGCATCGCGGGCGTCATCGCGGGAATCATCGCGGAAATCATTCCAGGAATCATCGCGGCATTTACGCGGCATTTACGCGGCATTTACGCGGCCGTCTTTCCCCTGCTGCAAGGGGCGACGCATACGGCTTCCGGGCGCGGCATCCATATCGACGAAAAGGGGCTGCAGAACAAGCAGCCGGAAACAGAAATCACCCCCTGCCGGAGTTTGTTCCGGCGGGGGTGAAATCGTAAAATCGGACTTGCCGGACAGCCCCTTTGTTATTTGCAGCCTGCCGTGCAGCGCCCTGCCGGGAACACCCGGAGCGGTCATCGGTTACCCGATCCATGCGGATGGGGGCCCGGATCATCGACCGCATGGATTTCATAGCCCGGCAAAAATATGAATAAAATGATTGTTTAATTCATATTTTTTAATTACATTGTGAACAATATAAAACACATGCTTCACAATCCTTTCATTAATCCTTTAAATTTACCGCCATGAAAAAACTTTTTTTACTCCGGAAAAGCCTGTTCATAGCTTTTGCGGCAGCGACCTGCGGACTCTTTTTTACTAGTTGTGGTACAGATGTCAAAATTCCTTCACAATCCGACAAAGAAAATACTACGACAAAAATGACAAGATCGGAATTCCATTGGCGCTGCCCCAGTTGTGGGCTCCTAAATGGAGGCTGGAGAAATTATTGCGCTGATCCTCGTTGTGGTAAAGAATACAGTGTACCCCATGGCAATCTAATTCTCACATATCTTGATATAATAAAATATACTGTTGGTTTTGCAACAGACATCACCACACCTCCTGATTTTAATCAGATAGAATTACCTGGAAGAATATTTCCGGCCTATGCCCCAGAACCATGGTATGAAACAACTTGTGCTTTAAAATATTACAATGAGCTCAAAAACTCTTCAACCTATAGGTTGACACCCAGTTATGCAGAAGGAGTCGAATTTGCATGGTATAGAACTGTACGAATTCTCTATCCGAAACTCCACGATGCAACAACGGTGGAAAGATTATTCGATAAATTCATTTTAAACGAAGGTAGAAATCTAAAGGGCTTTAATGGACAAGGAATAAAAGATGCCAGTAAAGCTGCTATTGAAGCATTCACTACATGCAAAAAATTTTGAAAATATATTGAATCATGAAAATTATATTTAAGTTACTTACTATAATCCTATTAATTATAGTATCAATAGGTTGCGCCTCGCAAAAACCGGCATCCGGAAGGCAAGGCGAAGCGGCCGGAGGGGAGATCCGCCACGCACAAGCGTCGAAGGCACTGGAAGAGGGGCGGTTCGTGATCGAGGCGAATGAATTTTACCTCCCGGAGGACAAATCCCCGGTCAAGTCATCCACCGGCAACTACATTTCCATGGAAGGCAAACGGGGCGTTATCAGTTTCACCCCCGACCTCTTCCCGAAAACACCGCTGGGCAACCTGACCATAACGGACGACTCGGCGGAAATAACGCTGGAAAAGCGGAAAAAGAACGGAGACATACAGTTCTGCATGAGAATGACCGGGCCGGCGAATTCCCAGGACAGGAAGGTAATAATAACGCTGTACAAGGACACGGACAAATGCCATGTACAGGTTTCGAACGAACTTCTGGCATATCCCGTAGTCAAATTCACGGGAGTGGTAAGGCCAGCGGGAGAATAACCGCGGCACCACCCGCAACGGCAACGGCCCCGCAAAGACGGGGCCGTTATCGTGAACCGTGCATCCGGGAACCGTGCATCCGTGGCGGGATTTGCCGCGTTCGCAGGCGGGTCAGACGGTCTTGAGCACTTCGAGCAGCAAATCCCAGAACTTGGGAACCGTGGCGATTTCGAGCCTCTCGTCGGGCGAATGCACGCCGCGCAACGTCGGGCCGAAGGAAACCATCTCCAGTTCGGGGTATTTCTCGAGGAACAGGCCGCATTCCAATCCGGCATGGATCGCACGCACCTTGGGCTCCGCACCGAACAGGCGTTCGTAGGCGCCGACGGTCTTTTCGAGCAGTACGGACTGCGGGTTGGGCGCCCAGCCCGGATAACCGTCGGAATGGGCGACGTCGGCACCGGCCAGGGCGAATACCGATTCGACCATCTGCATGACATAGGTCTTGGCGCTCTCGACCGACGACCGCTGCGACGAGGTGACGACGATGCGGTTGTCGCCCTCGAATTTCACCGAAGCGAGGTTGGTCGAAGTCTCGACCAGCCCCGGCATGGCGAACGACATGGCGATCACGCCGTTGGGAACGCCCACCAGCGAGTAGACCAGCCCGAACTGCGTCCGGGCATCGAGCACCTGGTCGACCTCGGGCATCTCGTTGAGCGTAATCTTGAAATTGGGCTCGCGGAAACGGAATTCGGCTTTCAGGTCGGCGGCAAAGAGGTCGTAGCGTTTGACGAACTCGGACTTGAACCGTGTCGGGACGCCGAAGATGGCGTACGCCTCGCGCGGGATCGCATTGCGCAGGTTGCCGCCGTTGAAATAGCTCAGCTTCAGTTCGAACGACTGCATGCCGTCCCACAAGAGGCGTGCGACGGTCTTGTTGGAATTGACGCGTCCCTTGTCGATGTCATCGCCCGAGTGCCCGCCCTGCAGGTCGGAGACGTCGACGCGGAAGAAGGAGTAGTTCTTCGGCGCCTCCTCCATCGCATACCGGAACGTGGCGATGGTGTCGATGCCGCCGGCACAGCCGATGAAGATCTCGCCCTCGTCCTCCGAGTCGAGGTTGATAAGGTATTTACCCGTGAGCATCTCCTCGCCCAGTTCGAAAGCCCCCGTAAGGCCGGTCTCCTCGTCGACCGTAAAGAGCGCCTCGACGGGCCCGTGCTGCACCGCGGGGTCGATCATGACGGCCAGTGCGGCAGCCATGCCGATGCCGCAGTCGGCACCCAGCGTCGTACCTTCGGCCCTGACCCACCCGCCGTCGATGTGCGTGCGGATCGGGTCGTTGTCGAAATCGAACTCCACGTCGGAGTTCTTCTCGCAGACCATGTCCATGTGGGACTGGAGGATAACCGCCGGGCGATCCTCGAAGCCCGGCGTGGCGGGTTTGCGCATCACCACGTTGCCGATGGCATCCTTCTTATACTCGATGTTGTGCTTCCGGGCGAAATCGACCAGGAATTCGATGATCTTGCCCTCCTTCTTCGAGGGGCGCGGAACCTGTGTGATGGCATCGAACTGCTCCCACACGATCCGGGGTTCAAGGTTTACTATTTCAGACATAATCTCCTAATATAATTTACAGGCACATCGTCGGGTTGCCGCCGGCTGTAACACCGGGCGCACGCCCCTCGATTTCCGCCCATTCCATGACAATATTTACAACGGCAGAAAGACGCTTCGAAGATGGGACATCTGCAAGAATTCTTCCGGCCGAAGATTTTCAAATACAAATATAACAAAAACAGCGTAATTCACGGTATCCCGCGTCCGGTTTTTTGCATTTCCGGCTGGCTGTGACGGCCGAAATTTGCTTTTGCACTCCGCTTCCACTATCTTTACGGGAAAATACGGAACTCTATGACGGATTTCAGGATAGGACACGGATACGACGTACACGCGCTGGCCGACGGACTGCCCCTGGTGCTGGGCGGGATCGAAATTCCGCACACGAAAGGATTCGTGGCGCATTCGGACGGCGACGTGGCGATACACGCCGTATGCGACGCACTGCTGGGCGCCGCAGCGCTGGGCGACATCGGGATGCACTTCCCCGACACGTCGGACGACTTCAAGGGCATCGACTCGAAAATACTGCTCCGAAGGGTTGCGGCGCTGCTGCGCGAAAAAGGATATGAGATCGGGAATGTCGATTGTACGATCCGGATGCAACGGCCCAAATTGCGGCCGCATATCGACGCCATGCGCACCGCGATGGCCGGTGCAATGGGCGTAGGCGATGACCGGGTATCGGTCAAAGCTACGACCACAGAGCATCTCGGTTTCGAGGGGCGCGAAGAGGGGGTTTCCGTCTCCGCCGTGGCACTGATATACAAAATGCAGGCCAAACCGGGATCGGGGAGCCAAGGTTTTTCCGATCCGCAGGCAGCCCGTTAAACCGACAACCCGGAGTTAAGATGAGAAAAGAACTGATGACCCTGGCCTGCGTACTGGCCGCAGCCGGGAGTGCGGCACAGAATGCCGACGAATTCCGCAACCCGCCCGCAGCGTACCGCCCCGTGCCGCTCTGGTTCTGGAACAACACCCCGATCGAACGGACGGAGGCCGCGGAACAATTCCGCACTTTCACGCAACGCGACGGGTACGGCGGATGCGCCATCCTCCCGTTCGGCGGGCATTTCGCACCGGAATACCTCTCGGACGAGTATTTCGCACTTTACGGGGAGATCGTCCGCGAAGCCCGCGAGGCGGGGCTCGTCCTGTCGCTCTACGACGAGTACGGGTTCCCGAGCGGCAGCATGGGCGCCATCAACGGCGACGGCACGCCGCGCTTCATGCAGCGTCATCCGGAGGCGACGATAAAACGGCTCGACAAATTCGAATACCCGCTGGCGGCAGGCACGGAGTGCGACATAGAACTGCCGCGCGATGGGCGCCTGATGGCGCTCGTGGCGATGGACAGCCTCACGCGGGAGGTACGCCCCCTGTCCGGACGCATTTCCGGCGGGCGCATACGCTGGACACCGCCCCAGGGAGCATGGAAACTGCTCTGCTTCATGTGCGTAAAGGACGGCGACCCGAATGTGGACTACCTCGACCCGGATGCAGTACAGCTCTTCGTGGAGGATACCCACCAGCGTTATTACGACCGGTTCCCGGAGGCGTTCGGAGAGGTCATTACCGAAACATTCTGCGACGAACCGACACTCTACCGGGCACAAGGGCGTATCTGGACGGAGCGCTTCAACGAGCGTTTCGAAGCCGCACACGGGTTTTCACCCGAAGCGCTCTACCCCGCCCTGTGGTACGACACAGGCCCCGGGACTGCCGCCGCCCGCAACTACCTGTTCGGGTTCCGGGCGCGGCTCTATGCCGAAGGGTTCATGAAGACGATCCACGACTGGGCGGCAGCGCACGGCATACGCTCCACCGGACACCAGGATCAGGAGGAGGTGCTCAACCCCGTAAGCGTCGCGGGCGACCTGATGCTCTGCGGCAAGTACATGGACGTGCCCGGCATCGACAAAATCGGCGGCGACCGCCCCGCGGAACTTTTCTACAAGGTGGTATCCTCATCGGCAGCCAACTGGGACAAGCGGCTGGTCATGTCGGAAACATTCGGGGCGATGGGCAACATCCCCGTCCGGGAACTCTATACCATCGCAATGGAGCAATATACCAAAGGCATCAACCAGCTTATCCCCCATGCCGTATGGTATAACGACGCAGACGTGACGTTCCTGCCCGAACTCTCCTACCGAAACCCGCTCTATAACGAGGCGCTGCCCGCATTCAACCGCTTCCTCGCCCGGCTGAACTACCTGTTGCAGCCCGAGGGGCGCACGGTGGCGGACATCGCCATGCTCTACCCCATCGAGACGTTGCAGGCGGGGCATTACCTCGACGGCCCGGAGGGTTATTACGCCGGAGGCGTGAAGCTTCCCGGCACGGATTACATCCGCGTGGCGGCGATGCTCAGCGACACGCTCGCACGCGATTTCACCTACCTGCATCCCGAGGTACTGGCGCGTTGCCCCGCAGGCAGGGGGATGCTCCACCTCGACAACAAGGTCAACCACCAGCACTACCGGGTGCTGATCCTGCCCGGCGTGAAATGTATCTCGCCGGAGTGCCTCCGTACCGTGGAACGGTTCCGCCGTGCCGGGGGACGGGTGATCTTCACCACGGCGCTGCCCGAAACATCCACCCGCTTCGAGGTACCGGCAACGCAGGTCGCAGCCCGCGTGCAGGAGATGCTCACGGCACGTAAAAACCCGGCGTTATTCCTGCCCGAACCCGACACGGAATCGTTGCGCAAAGCATTGGAGGCTGATTTCATACCGGACGTCTCGGTTTCCGGTGCTCCCGGCCTGCGTTACATCCACCGGATATGCGGCGGCCGCCATATCTACTATTTCGCCAATATCGGCACCGAAACGGCCGAAGCCGGGATCCTGCTGCGCGACGCCGTAAAACTGCGCAGTTTCGACCCGCATACGGGCGACAACGCCCCGTTCGCCGCCGAGGTATCGGCGCAGGGGACGCGGCTGCAACTGACGCTTCCGGGAGCCCGGTCGCTGTTCCTCGTATCGGAGTAGCCGCGGGGAAGGCGCAAAAAAGCCCGCAATGCGGGCCTCACGGAAAAGCAGGGCTCGCGGAAACGGGATGGCACCCGCCCAAGCAGGAAGTTAGCCAGACAGGAAGTGCGCCGGACAGGAAGTGCGCCGAAAGCGGGAGTCACTTTGGAATTCCGGACGGCGGGAACCCGGCGCACGGGAACCATGGAAAACATAAATTACGGCCGGCACCTATGGAGGTGCCGGCCGTTCGGTTTGCCGCCCGCGAAGAAGCCGCCACTCAGTCCAGCCGCCGGAACTTGGGGTCGCCGATCCGTTTGTCCCAGAGCCATCCGACATAGCGCATGACAAGGTCGGGAGCCGCCAGCGTCAGCACCGTTTCGCCGGTGGCGGTCGAAACCTCGAAGCCGGCATGGTAGGCCGTATCGCCGTCGGCAAACCCGAAGGAGATACGCCAGCCCCACGCCAGGCGTTCGGCCCGGTAATCGGACAGGGACGGCGAGTCGAAATTGAGCACGTAGAGATACTGCGTGATGCCGCGCTCGGTCGGCAGGTGCACCCCGACGTGGTCGATGAACATCCCGAAAAAGTAATAATCGGTATAGATACTGCGGATCATGCCGCCCGGCACCTCCTGCATACTGTTGGGGAAAAACAGGTAGTCACGCGACTGTACCAGCGAGTCGATCTTCTGCGCATAGAGCTTCGCCCGGTAGGCACGGCGTTCGGGCCGCGTCATGCCGCGCGTGGACTCCTCGTAGACGGTCGTATGCTCGACGACCTGCACAGGGGGCTGCTGGACAGGCACCACGGTCGTCTGGGGCACGCTGTCGACGGCGGAAGTGCCCAGCGTGAACTGGGGCTGCGCGGACTGCGCCACAGCACCCGACGCCCCGAAAACAAGGGCGCAGAGGCACAGCATCCGGAGCGCCGCCCGCCCCGCAGGAGCAAAAGCCCCCGCCGGGGCGGGGGCTCGCAGTTCGGGAAGGATTTGCGTTGCGGCATCCCGCCGCGACGGGAAGGACGGGAAGGGGGCGCCGCATCCCGTCCGGCGATACATCCCGGAACTCATGGTCAATAGAGCTGTGAAATGGTGCCCGAATACTCCACGGGGTTATACCACGGGTTGGTGATGGTCAGGTTGGCACCGCCCGTACGGGAGAAGATCTCGAAGGTGAAGGTATAGGTCGACGCCGAGAAAAGCGAGGTGGAGAAGGTTACCATCCAGCCCTCGTGGGTCTGCTCGGTGGTATAGCCCTGCACGCTGGGAACCGTGTAATTGATGATGGTCGTGTAATAAGGCGGCACATAGCCCTTGACGTAAGGCAGGCAGATGTCGATCGTGCCGTCCCAGACGCCCACGTTGAAGGCCGGGTTGATGATCTGGCGCATGGGGCCGGCCGGCTGCCGCTGCATGGTCTGGGGGTTGAACTGGAAGTTACGCGAAAGGATGACCGAATCCATCGTTTTCTCGAAATCTGCGATACGTTCCGCACGTCTCTTCTCACGCACCTCGCGGCGTTCTTCCTTGGGCGACAGAATCTTTTTCTGTCCGATCACGGTGGCGCAGACTGCGCACAGCAGCACGCTCACGACGATAATGACTGTTTTTTTCATAGCACATAAAAGGTTTATACGGCCATGAAAAATGCAAATACGGTGCCTAACTGCCTAAAGTCGTGACTAAAGACCCAGTTTTTTCAGAAATTCGCCCGTATAGCTGCGTGGGGAGTAGGCTATTTCGTGCGGAGTGCCCGCCGCGACGATCTCGCCGCCGGCCGCCCCGCCTTCGGGGCCGATGTCGATGATGTAGTCGGCGACCTTGATTACGTCGAGGTTGTGTTCGATGACGATGACCGTATTGCCGCGGTCGACGAGTTTGTTCAGCACGTCGAGCAGCAGGCGGATGTCCTCGAAATGGAGCCCCGTCGTAGGTTCGTCGAGGATGTAGAGCGTACGCCCCGTATCGCGCTTGGACAGTTCGGAGGAGAGCTTGATACGCTGGCTCTCGCCGCCCGAGAGCGTCGTACAGGGCTGTCCGAGCGTAAGGTAGCCGAGGCCGACCTCCTGGATGGCACGGAGTTTCTGGTGGATGGCAGGGATATTCTCGAAGAACTCCACGGCCATGTTGACCGTCATGTTCAGCACGTCGTCGATATTCTTGCCTTTGTATTTCACTTCGAGCGTCTCGCGGTTGTAACGGTGTCCCCCGCACGCCTTGCAACGCACGTAGACGTCGGGCAGGAAATTCATCTCGATGGTCTGGACGCCCGCGCCGCGGCACTCCTCGCAGCGGCCGCCCTTGACGTTGAACGAGAAGCGCCCCGCCTTGAAGCCGCGGATCTGGGCATCGGGCGTCATTTCGAACAGTTTGCGGATGTCGGAAAAAACGTTCGAATAGGTCGCCGGGTTGCTGCGTGGCGTACGGCCGATGGGCGACTGGTCGACGACGACCAGTTTGTCGATATGTCCGATGCCTTCGACGCTGTCGTATTCGAGCGGCTGCCCGAAGGAGCGGTAGAGCTCCTTCGAAAGGATCGGGCGCAGCGTCTCGTTGACGAGCGTCGACTTACCGGAACCGCTGACGCCCGTCACGCAGATGAACTTGCCGAGCGGGAATTCGGCCGTGACGTTCTTAAGGTTGTTGCCCCGCGCCCCGCGGATCACGATGCACTGCCCCGTGCCTTTGCGGAGCGTTTCGGGAATCCCGATACGGCGGCGTCCGGTGAGGTAGTCGGCCGTGATGGAATCGGAACGCAGGATGTCGTCGATCGTACCCGCGGCCATGATATGCCCGCCCTTGCGCCCCGCACGGGGGCCGACGTCGACGATGAAGTCGGCGGCACGCATCATGTCCTCGTCGTGTTCGACGACGATCACCGAGTTGCCGGCATCGCGCAACTCCTCCAGGCTGCGGATCAGGCGCCGGTTGTCGCGCTGGTGCAGGCCGATCGAGGGCTCGTCGAGGATATAAAGCACGTTGACCAGCTTCGAGCCGATCTGCGTGGCGAGGCGGATACGCTGGCTCTCGCCGCCCGAGAGCGAACGCGACGAACGCGATAGCGACAGGTAGCCCAACCCCACGTCCATCAGGAAGCGCAGGCGCTCGCGGATCTCCTTGACGACCTCCTGTGCGATCTTCCACTCCTTGTCGTCCATATAATCCTCGATGTGCGCCACCCATTCCGAAAATTCGGAGATCGACATGGCCGACACGTCGGCGATGCTCTTGCCGCCGATGCGGAACTGGAGCGCCTCCTTCTTGAGGCGCGAACCGCCGCAGACCGAACATTTGCGGTAGACGAGGAACTGCTCGCGCCATTTCTGGCCGCGTTTGGAGTCCTCGTCTTCGGTACGGCCTATATATTCGGCGACGCCCTCCCACGAGACGAGGTGGTTGCCGCCCGAAGAACTGAACTCCGAGAGGTTGACGGTCAACGGCTCGGAATCGCCGTACAACACCGCATTCAGCCCCGGCTCGGGCAGTGACCCGACGGGGTCGTCGAGCGTGAAATCGTAACGCCGCCCCAGCATTTCGAGAATGGCGAAAAGCATGTTGTTGCGGTATTTGCCCAGCGGTTCGACGGCGCCCTCGCGCAGCGAAAGTCCCATGTCGGGAATGATCTTCCCGACGTCGAAGACGGCTTCCTCGCCCAGCCCGTTGCAATGCGGGCAGGCGCCCTGAGGCGAGTTGAACGAGAAGGTATGCGGCGCGGGGTCTTCGAACGCGATGCCCGTCGAGGGGCACATCAGGTGGCGGGAGTAGAAGCGCTGCTGTTCGGTACCGTAGTCGTAGACGGCCATCGTACCCTTGCCCTGGCGCAGAGACTCCCTGAGCGAGGTCATCACCCGGTCGCGGGCCTCCTCGCCGACGACCAGGCGGTCGACCACCAGGTCGATGGTGTGTATCTTGTACCGGTCGAGGCGCATGCCGGACGAAATCTCGCGGATTTCGCCGTCGATGCGGGCATAAATATACCCTTTCTTCGCCAGCGTTTCGAACAACTCGCGGTAGTGGCCCTTGCGGCCTTTCACGATAGGCGCCATCAGGGCGATTTTGCGACCGGCGAATCCCCCGAGGATCAGCTCGGCGATCTGCTCGTCGGTATAATGCACCATCTCCTCGCCAGTCACCGGCGAATAGGCCCGCGACGCACGCGCATAAAGCAGGCGCAGGAAGTCGTTGATTTCGGTCACGGTGCCCACCGTAGAACGGGGATTTTTGTTGGTGGTCTTCTGCTCGATGGCGACCACGGGACTCAGGCCCGTAATCTTGTCGACATCGGGACGCTCCATCGTCCCCACGAACTGGCGGGCATAGGTAGAAAGCGTCTCCATGTAGCGGCGCTGTCCCTCGGCATAGATCGTGTCGAACGCCAGGGACGACTTACCCGAACCGGAAAGGCCGGTTATGACTACCAGTTTACGGCGCGGGATCTCCAGGTCGACGTTTTTCAGGTTGTGAACCCGGGCCCCCAGTATTTTGATCGTGTCTTCTTTCATCATCGTAGTCAAACGTACCGGAAGCTCCGTTTAGTGTGCGGGCTCTCCGGCGCGAATATCGTACAAAGATAGCGCATACCGGGGGCAATACCAAATTTTTCGGAAATCAGAATTCCAGTTCGAAGCCGTCGGCATCCATCCACGCCGGGAATTCCTCCCTGAAAGCCGCCTGCGCCTCGGAGTCGAATTCGGCGACGAGGGTCTGCTCCCGCTCACCGGCATCGGCCAGCGTGGCGCCACGGAAGTCGACGAGCGCCGAATCGCCCGCATAGGAGGCATCGGGATCCGTGCCCACGCGGTTTACGCCTGCCAGGTAACACTGGTTTTCGATGGCCCGCGCCCGCAGCAGCGTACGCCACACCTCGCGGCGGTCGTCCGCCCACGAGGCGCTGCACAGGATGGCATCATAATCGCCCCGGTTGCGGCTCCACACCGGGAAGCGCAGGTCGTAGCAGATCAGCAGCAGGAACCGGAACCCCATATATTCCACCACCACGCGGCGGTTTCCCGGAGTATAGTCGCGCGCTTCGCCGCCGGGACGAAACAGGTGCCGCTTGTCGTACCAGGCAACCCCGCCCGAAGGCTTCACGAAAAACATCCGGTTGCGGAACTCCCCGTTTTCGGCGATGACGACGCTGCCCACGACGGCTTTGCCGTATTGTGCCGCCCAGCGCCGCATGGTCGTGGCGACAAGCCCGTCGGCAGGCTCGGCGACACGGGCGGGGCGCAGTTTGAACCCCGTGGCGAACATTTCGGGCAGCACGGCAATATCGGCATCGGCCGCCGCGACGATAGGCTCCAGACGTTCCAGGTTCCGGGCGGTATGTTCCCATTCCATGTCGACCTGGCAGACAGCAACACGTATTTTCATAGAAAAACTCCGTTTTGTAAACAAATATATAAAATTTTCTTACAGATCGCACCTGCGGGAATAAAAAACATGGAGGTTTGTAAGGCAGGGCGGCAACAAAGGGAACCGGGCATACAAAACGGACACGCAGGGCGGCACCCTTGCGGCAGTGCATACGGTTCGGCGATGAAAAGCAATGCGGGGAAACAGGGCGCAGGCAGCCGGGGGCAACCGGCCGAAGCGGACGGCCTTGAGGACGACCTGGCCAGACAACCTATCCAAACAATCTGCCCAGACAACCTATCCAAACGACCGGACGCAACCGGGCAAACGGACTTACACTGACGACCGGACGCGGGTTGTCAACAGGACAATAGCGGACAGGCAAAACGACCGGACGGAGACAGGCGCGGGCGGCCGACGCCAACCTGCGCGCCTCAATGCGCCCCCAACCGCCACACCGTGACCGAGGAGGCATTGTCGCGCTGGTGCAGCAGCGAAATCCGGCAGGGCACGAAATCCGAAGCCCGGCAGTTCCAGACGTCGACGAACTGCTGGGGATTGCGTTCGGCAAGCGGGAACCAGGTGCTTTGCACCTGCACCATGATGCGGTGTCCGGCGCGGAACGTATGGGCGATGTCCGTCATCCGGAAAGGCACCCGCGCCGGGACACCGGGCGTAAACGCCTCGGGGCGCGAGAAACTGCGGCGGTAGCGGCCGCGCATGACGTCGCCCCGCACGAGCATCCGGTAGCCCGGCAGCGGATCGTCCTCGGGGAAAAAGTCGATCAGCTTGACCACGAAATCGGCATCGGTCGTCGAAAGCATCACCTCCAGGTCGGCATCGACCGGGCCGACGAAGGTCATATCCTCTTCGAGGGGCTCCGAAACGAACGTCAGCACGTCGGGCCGCCCGGACAGGAAACGCTGGTCGGCGACCATATACTCTTTGGGACGGCGCAGGCCGGAAGCCTCGTAGTACGGCACGGGGTCGGAAGGATCGGAGACATAGGTACTTGCGGATATTTTGGCCGTCGGGCGCCGGGTATCGAGGATACCGCCGTCGGCGAGGTACAACGTCAGTTTCCGGGCTCCGCGCGGCAGAGAGCGGCCGAAAGTATGCCAGCGGTTGTCCCCCGAGGAAAAGACCGCAGCGGCCGGCAGCGGAGCCGCTTCGTCCGTATTGCCTTCGCGGAGGTAGTGGTCGAAGAACGGCACCTCGAAATGCTCCATATAATATTCCCACGAGGCATCGTCGCCGAAATCGAACGCCCCGAGCGTCCGGCCGCCGTTACGCCACGCCCCGTGCGCCCACGGGCCCACGACCAGGTGACACGGTGTCGAAGGGCTCTGCCGGATCAGGGCCCGGTAGAGGTTCCACGCCCCGAAGCAGTCCTCGGCATCGAACGTCCCGCCGACGACGAGCACCGCGGGCCGGACATTGTAACAGGCACGGCGCAGGTCGCGTTCCTGCCACCACGCGTCGTAATCGGGATGCGCGGCCATCTCCTCCCAGAAGGGGTTGGGTTTCAGCAGAGCGGTAAGCTCCGCAAGCGTCGTATGCTCCAGGAAGAACGTCCGCTCGTCGGGCTGGGTCTGCCGGGACATGGAGGGCATTTTCGCGGCCGGAACACGTCCGGGAGGGGTATTCATGCCACTCAGGAAGCGGTAGGAGTCAGTGAGCATCAGCACCCCGTTGTGATGCACGTCGTCACCCATGAACCAATCGGTGACGGGAGCCTGCGGAGAGACGGCCTTCACGGCGGGATGGCCGCAAAGGCCGCCCATCATGGCGTAGAACCCCGGATAGGAACACCCGGCGAAACCCACCCGGCCGTTGTTGTGCGGGATGTGCCTGACCAGCCAGTCGACCGTGTCGTAGCTGTCGGTCGTCTCGTCGGTCTCACCGCTGCCGGCAGGCCGGACATGCTCGAAGTCGCCTTCGCTCATATAACGCCCCCGGACATCCTGCATGACGATGATATAGCCGCGGTCGACGTAGCTGCGCAGATAGCCCTTCCCGAACCCCTGCGGGAAACGTCCGGCGCCATAGGGCCCGCAGCCGTAAGGCGTGCGAAAAATGATGACGGGGGCTTTGCCGGGCGCCTTGGGCGTATAGACCGCCGTGTAGAGGGCTACGCTGTCGCGCATGGCGATGCGGTACTCGGCCTTGTCGTACAGTTCGGCGACGGGCTGCCCGGCACAGGCCGCAACTGCGGCGAGCAGGCCGGTCAACAGGAGCGCGAAAAATCCACGGATTTTCATGGCAGGAAGGTTAAGGTTCGTTTTCGAAAGTTACGCTTTTTTCCGCAAACGCCCAAAAGCCGGCACGAACGGGGACTACGGATCGGTGCTGCCCGATCCCTCTGACTCCCGGAAAGGGATGCGGCCGCTCTCACACCGCGGAACTTGGCCGGGAAAGTTGCAATCCCGCAAAAATAAACGTACTTTTGCAGGCGGTCAATTCCGCAAAAACGATATGCTCAGAGCAGGACGCACCCAGAAACTCACCGTAAGCCGTGTTTCGGAATACGGATTATACCTCACCGACGAGGAGCAGAACGAGGTTCTGCTGCCCAACCGTTATATCTCCCTCGCCGACAAACCCGGCGACGTAAAGGAGGTTTTCGTCTACCACGATTCGGAAGACCGCCTCGTGGCGACTACCGAAACGCCGCTGCTCCGCGCCGGGGAGGCGGGTTACCTGCGCGTGGTGGACAAGACCGTGCACGGGGCATTCCTCGACTGGGGACTGCATGGCAAAGACCTCTTCCTGCCCAACCGCAACCAGCAGGGCGGCATCCTCGCGGGACGGAGCTACATCGTATACCTCTATGAAGACAGCATCACGGGGCGCTGCGTGGCGACCACCAAGCTCAAGGGCTTCATCAACAACGACCTGATCACGGTGGAACCGCGCCAGGAGGTAGACCTGCTGGTCGCCTCGGAAAGCCCGATCGGCTACCGCGTGATCGTCAACAACCGCCATTGGGGCATGCTATACCGCAACCAGGTATTCCGCCCCGTAGCCATCGGCGACCGCATGAAGGGATACGTCCGCAAAATCACCGAGGACAACCGTATCGACGTGAGCCTCCAACAGGAAGGATATGCGCAGGTCAAGGATTCGGCAGAGGTTTTGCTGCAACTGGTGATCGGCAACGGCGGGCACCTGCCGCTCAACGACGACAGTTCCCCGGAGGAGGTGAACCGCCTTACGGAGATGAGCAAAAAGGTCTTTAAACGCTCGCTGGGCGTGCTGATGAAACGCGGCGCGGTCGAAGTGGGCGAAGACGGGATAAAAGTCAAACGGCAATAATGGGTAAGATAAACACGGCGGAACGGGTTTCGCGCGAAATGTCCGACAATTTCGTCTTCCAGCGGTCGCTGCTGGCCTACCATGCCGCGGCGCAGCGCATCGGCGGCGACGTATTGGAGATCGGCACGGGAGCGGGTTACGGCATCGAGGTGGTGGCTCCCCATGCACGGAGTTTCATCACGGTAGACAAATTCGCCCCGGCAGCGGAGCTGGCACGGCATCCGCATGTCGAATTCCACCAGGCCGTAGTGCCGCCGCTGGCATTCGTAGCCAACAGTTTCGATTTCGTGATCTCGTTCCAGGTGATCGAGCATGTGAAGCAGGACATCGAGTTGGTGCGCGAAGTGAAACGGGTACTGAAACCGGGCGGCAAGTTCATCGTGACGACCCCCAATGCACCGATGTCGCTCACCCGCAACCCGTGGCACGTACGAGAATATACGGCAGAACAGCTGCAAATCCTGCTGGGGCATGAATTCCGGTCGGTCGAAACCCTCGGGGTCGCAGGCAACGGGAAAGTCATGGAGTACTACGAGCAGAACCGCCGCAGCGTGGCACGCATCACGCGCTTCGACATCCTGGATCTCCAGCACCGCCTGCCCCGCCGCCTGCTCCAGCTACCCTACGACATCCTGAACCGGATCAACCGCCGGAAGCTGCTGAAAGCAAATACCGACCTCACCTCCTCGATCCGTATGGAGGATTACCGCATCTGCCCCGTGTCGGACGACTGTTTCGACCTGTTTTACGTGGCCGAAAAATAGCCGCTGAGCACCTCGGATTACAATCGGTTTACTATAAAAAAGAGCAAGCAGCCCCGCATGGGGCTGCTTGCTCTTTTTAACGGCTCATCCGAGCGCTCGTCAAGTTTAATACTCCTCTTCGTTGAAGAAATTTATCTATATTGATTATCAATATATTAGCTCTTTCTTGGTGAAATTTGTGCAAATAAACCACACTATTTGAGACGGGCGGAGGCCATTGATGAATAAATACGGCAAGCAAACATTTATACCCTACCACAGCACCGCCTATCGAAGGTGTGATAGATAAATAGTTTCCCAAATTTGCTTTTAACTATCTCCGTGTGACAATCGTCACGGATTTTTTTCTCAACGATATAATGTAATTCTCGACATCAAACTCTTCGCCCTCCCTTGTCCGTAATTTCGCTTTAGCAGCAACTTTATGAAATATTTCCCAAACATCATCTTCAGTCAAGTCAGAAGAGACTTCATCGATGAATTGTTTGTTGTAGAAATTTCCTATGAGATATAATGTTTCGATAGGTTGCGTGATTAGCCGAATGTTATTGATGTAGATTCGCTTACCCTCCTCTTCGATTTTATATTGTTTACCAACAATTCTGATTGCGAATTTCGAATACTCGCCGCCATACTCCAAATTGGAGTATTCTCCCGTCTTACGGTTCGCAAGAGTTAAGAGAAACGAGACAAGACCATCAATCTCTTGATAGATCTTATTACGATTAACTCCTTTACCAAATATTTTCTCGCCGAGAAATGTCATCTCAGTAATAAATACCGGGAAAAATAGTCCACAGGTATCAATTTTTTCAAATTTCGCGTAAAGTTTGTCGATTGAATCCTTCTCAAGTCCGTCACGAAGATAGGTTTGGACAAAAGCATCCATAATATCGTGACCAGCTTTTTCTAAAACCTTATATGACACAAATAAATCGATTGCATCTTTTTGGTAAGATGCTAAATATGTTTTGGTCTTCTTTAATACCTCGCGAGAAACGAATGTATATGTGGCATTGACGATATTTCGGTTCTGGTTAGTACTTTTGTGCATCCGAAGAACGAGAGTCCCAGATTTCAGGAAGGATTCTGGTGTGAGTTCTTCTTCAATCCAATCAATATTAATCCTTTGAGCATCAAGATTAGGAACATCGGAATTGAGTTTGGCGATGAAACCGTTGATGGTAGATTGGATATTATACTTCACAAATCGCTTGTCGGCTTCTTTAGATATAGCCTTAAACAACCGATAAAAACAGGATGCCCACTTATCTAAAATCTCAGGATGAGTAAAGATATGCCAAACAATTCCACCGCCTGCGGCAAAGCATAAGATACTGATAGGAAAGATGATATAAATGTTTATCATTGTTTCTCGTTAAAATAGTTATTCATTTTGCGAATACATTCAGGATTGTCACAGACAAACTTGATAGTACCGCTTTCCGGAAAAACGGATACGATGTTATCTAAGGAGATTGGTTGACTGCAAAATTTGCATTTTTCAGTTCCAGAAATAACATTCTCATAAACTCCAATATTCTGCAAAAATAATTGGAATTTATCTTCATAAACAGCTTTAATAGCATCATTGGGTTTTAATAATTTGCTCATATTTGAGGTGAATGTGGATTATCCGATATATTTTTACAATGACATTCTTTTATACTGTGCAAATGTACTAAATTTATCGAATATAATTCCCTATATTTGTGCTATTCAATCGAGGTATAATATGAAACTTAATAGGATAAAAGCAGTATTGGCAGAAAAAGGCATTTCCCAAACATGGTTGGCAAGGCAGCTTGGCAAGAGTTTCAGTATGGTGAATGCTTATGCCTGCAATAGGATTCAACCTAATCTGGAGACCCTTCAGCAGATAGCAGTTATCCTACAGGTGGATTTAAAAGACCTGATAACCGATAAAGAAGAAAGGTGAAGCTCATGGAATATAAATTCAATGAAAATACACGTGTGCAGGTTCCTGCCGCCATGCATTTGTGTAGGCTTGGATATACTTATTTGGACAATATAACAGAATATGACAGTAAAACAAATATTCTGACGGATGTATTTTTGCGCAGCGTTCAACGTTTGAATCCGGCACTGTCCGAATTACAGGCAAGACAATTGCTGAATGAAATTACATTGATACTTGACAATAATGACCTTGGAAGGGAGTTTTTTAATAAACTGTCTTCCAATAGCAATATCAAGCTGATAGATTTCCAAGATGCTGACCGTAACGAATGGCATGTAACTACCGAATTCACTTGTGAGAATCAGGATAACGGAGACAGTTTCAGACCGGACATAACATGTTTTGTAAACGGACTGCCATTGGCTTTTATTGAGGTCAAGAAGCCGAATAACCATGACGGCATTCTGGCAGAAAGGGAGCGTATCAATGTGCGGATGCGCAACGAAAAATTCAGAAGATTCTTGAATGTCACCCAGCTGATGATATTTTCCAACAATCAAGAATATGATAATGAAAACAGGGTTCCTATTCAAGGTGCGTTCTATTGCTGCTCTTCGAGGGATAAGGCTTTCTTCAATGTCTTCCGTGAGGCTGATAAAGATTTTGTGACTAAATATCCATATAAGGCCGTATCTGACAGTGTGGAGAAACAGATATTGCAACACCGGAATTGTGTCGTGATCAAGAATCTGCCTGATTATAATACGAACAAAGATACGAATACTCCAACCAACAGGATTCTGACATCGATGCTCAGTAAAGAGCGTTTTTTGTTTTTATTGAGATATGGTTTTGCCTATGTGGACAGAAAGATTGAACTGGAAGACGGTAGTAAGACTACACAGTTGGAAAAGCATGTAATGCGTTATCAGCAGCTTTTTGCCTCACTGGCCATTCGAAAGAAATTGGATAATGGTATCAAGAGTGGTATCATCTGGCATACACAAGGCAGTGGAAAAACAGCCTTGGCATATTATTCCGTACGTAGTCTGACCGATTTTTATGCGGCAAAGAATACAGCTGTAAAATTTTATTTCATTGTTGACCGCCTTGACTTGATGGAGCAGGCCAAGGATGAATTTGTGGCAAGAGGACTGTCTGTCAGAACTGCAAACAGCAGGGATGAATTGATGTCAGATATACGGAGTACGAATTTGACAGAAAATGCGGAGGGTAAAGCTGAGATAATGGTGGTAAATATCCAGAAATTCAAACAGGATTCTGCCAAAATACAGATTGATTCCAATTACAGCATCCAGTTGCAACGTATTTTCTTTATTGATGAAGCGCATAGAGGGTACAATCCACATGGAAGTTTCTTGGCAAACCTATTGGCAGCCGATAAGGATGCTATAAAAATTGCTTTGACAGGTACGCCTTTGTTAAAAGAGGAAAGGGAGTCTTGGCGTGTATTCGGTGATTACATTGATACCTATTATTACGACAAGTCAATAGCAGACGGTTATACTCTGAAACTTATGAGAGAACCTGTCGAAACAATCTATAAAGAGAAAATAGAGAGTATTCTTGACAAACTGGCAGGTGGTATTGAAGTCAAAAAAAGTGATATTGACCGCAACAAAATCATTGAACATGAATCTTATCTCAATGCATTGATAGACTATATTATAGCCGATTTCCGACGGTTCCGTATTGAACAAGCTGATGATACGGTGGGGGCAATGATTGTATGCAAGACAAATCCTCAAGCCCGTGAAATGTATCGTTTGTGGCAAGAGCGTTTCAACAAAGCTTTGTATATCGAAGGGAAACATGATGAAAGTCTGATGTTGGCGGCTGAACCTATGATTGCCTATGGATATCATGCAAAACCCTTGAGAGCTTCTTTGATTTTGCATGATGAAGGAGACAAGGAAGAGCGTAAGGCGTACATTGATGAGTACAAGAAAAAACTATCAGTCGATGTCCTGATTGTCAACCAGATGCTTCTGACTGGGTTCGATGCTCCCCGTTTGAAGAAACTCTATCTGGGTCGAAGTCTGGACGGACACGATTTGCTGCAGGCACTGACTAGAGTAAACAGACCATACCATAAATTCAAATATGGTTATGTAGTGGATTTTGTAAATATCAAGGAAAATTTTGATGCGACTAATGACCGCTATCTGCGTGAACTGAATCGTACTGCCGATATTAAAGAAACAGGCGAAAAAGAAACAGTAGGAGAAGCTCTCATTGTAGATAAAGAGCAGATTGTAGAGCAGATAAAAGAAATTCGCAGCGTTTTATTCAATTACACATGCGACAATCCTGAAGAGTTCAGAAAGGAAATAGATGAGATTGAAAACAAAGACAATCTATATACGCTCCGATCTACTCTCGAAAATGCCAAGGCAATCATTAACCAAGTAAGGGCTTTTGGCGATGAAGAGTTGAAAGAACGAATCAACAGTTTGCCTAAAGGTACTATTCCTACTCTGATCACTGAAGTTTCTCACCGTATAGAACGAATGAATTTTCTGGAAAGTACCGAACATAAGGCAGATGTATCTGGAATTATCAATGTCGCTCTTTCTGAACTGGAATTTGAGTTCAAAAAAGGCATTTCAGAAGAATTACGTATTATTGTCAATGATATTCGGGAGCGTTGTGAAAAAGTACAGGCTGAATTTGAAGCCAACTTTGACAAGACGGAAGACAAGTATGTGATTTTGGCTGAAGAGTTCCGGGAATACTTCAGAAAGAAAGGCTTCGTTCCTCAAAATACGCAAGAAGCTAAAGAAAGCATTGATTATATGGATTCGGTAATGAAGAAAATCCGTGAGATAAACCGTCGCAATAATATACTCAAAAAGAAATATCAGGGAGACGAGCGCTTTGTCCGTATCCACAAGCGTATAGAAGAAGAAAATGAAAAACGAGAAAAGCCTCTTATTTCCAAAACTGAATACGAAATAGCAGAAAGTCTGTCAAAAATGAAGCGTGAGATTGATAACCGTATCTACCTTGATATAAACATCATAGCGAATGAAAACAGTTTCAAACGGGATACGTTGGCTATGATAGGCCATCAACTCGTCGACTTGGGGATAAAAGCGAGTCTTCCCGACAGGAAGTTTATCAACAATCTCATTGCAAATGAATATATAAACCAATACAATCAACTTTACTTGAGATAATATGGATGCAAATACGCAGAATATATCAGAAGCTACTATAGCCCTTATTGATTCATTGAAATCGACCACTTCCTATTTTGGTCTTGCCAATAGTGGTGGTGAGTACAAGATTATTACGGAAATGTTTCTGTATAAGTATTTCAATGATAAATTCGGATATGAAGCAAAGCGGGATAAGATATACGGAGAAAGATTGAGCAAGGCAGACAAGTGGGATGCGGAATATGATAAATTCACTGAAGAGGAAGTCGAAGACTTGTTCAGCTATCTTCCCGCATCAGTTCCTTTGCTTAAACCTGAGCATACACTGGCACATTTGTATAATACTTCCGGATCAGGTGATTTTTCCACACGGCTGGATGCGACACTGATTGACATTGCCAATCTGAATGCGGATACTTTTTCTGTTGTAACTTCAGGGAAAAGCAGAGTCAATATATTCAGTGCACTCACACAGTTTGTAACAGATCCGCAGAAAAGGGATGATTTTGCACGTTCATTGATGAGTTCCGTTGCATCATTCAATTTTGAAAGTGTTTTTGCGGAAAAATATGATTTCTTCTCACGGATATTTGAATATCTTATAAAGGATTACAACAATGCTGGGGGCGGAAAATATGCGGAATATTACACCCCGAGAGCCATCGCACAGGTAATGGCCCGCCTGCTGGTCGGAGATGAAGCAAACCTACGTGGAGTGACCTGTTATGACCCATCGGCAGGAACAGGTACTTTGCTTATGGCTTTGGCTCATCAGATAGGTGAAGACCGTTGTACGATCTTCAGTCAAGACATATCGGAAAAATCCAGTGAGATGCTCCGGCTGAATCTCATTCTGAACAATCTGTCAGGAAGTCTTCCTAATGTTGTACAAGGGAATACTCTTACGGAACCATACCACAAGGAAGAAAACGGATCTCTCCGAAAATTCGATTTCGTTGTGTCCAATCCGCCATTCAATCTGGATTTCTCAGATTTTAGAGATACATTGGCTTCTGATACGGTGCGTTTTTGGGCGGGAGTCCCATCTGTGCCGGCAAAGAAGAAAGATTCAATGTCTATCTACTTGTGTTTTATCCAGCATCTCATCAATTCGCTGAAAACAAATGGCAAGGGGGCTATTGTCATTCCTACGGGATTCATTACAGCCAAAAGTGGTGTTGAAAGAAAAGTCCTGACGAAAATTGTAGATAACCGCTGGGTGTATGGCTGTATTTCTATGCCAAGCAATGTGTTCGCAAATACAGGTACGAATGTTTCCGTTCTGTTCTTTGACAAAGCTGCTTCTGCTGAGAAAGTCATATTGATTGATGCGAGCAAGTTAGGAGAGGAATATAAGGAAGGGAAAAATAAAAAACGTAGATTGCTGAAGGACGACATTGACTTAATTGTCAATACATTCAAAAATAAAGAAGCCATAGAGGATTTTTCGGTTGCGGTAAGCTATGATGAAATAAAGGAGAAAGGTTATTCGTTGTCTGCCGGACAGTATTTCGACATCAAGATTGACTATGTGGACATTACCGAAGAAGAGTTCAATAACCGCATGGCAAATTATAAGGCTGAACTGTCACGTCAATTTGCAGAGAGCCATCGTCTGGAGCAGGAGATAATGAAGCAGTTGGACGCTTTGCACTTTAATGTAAATGTTGGAAGTAATGAGTAAAGAATTGACCATCATAGATAAAGACTACATCCGGTGGGTGGAAGACCTTAGTGTACGCTATCGTCAAAGTCAAATTAAAGCAGCGGTCAGGGTTAACCGTGAGTTGCTTAAATATTACTGGGAACTTGGTCGTGACATAGAAGAAATGCGTGTGGAAGAACGGTGGGGTGAGAAAGTCATCAAGAATCTTTCTGTGGATTTACAGCGCAGAAATCCCAACGCCACAGGCCTTTCTCGAACCAATATATATTACGCAAAGAAATTCTATCTGCTTTATTCTCAGTATCTAAAAGTTGTCCCACAAGCTGTGGAACAATTACAAGATGGAAAAGTACCACAACCTGTGGCAGAATCTTCGAAGCCTGTCCCACAAACTGTGGGACAATTGGAAGAGATGCTTTTCTCCATACCTTGGGGGCATCACCGTTACTTGATGGACAGGTACAGTAAAGAACCGGCAAAGGCTCTCTTCTATGTGAGAAAGACTATGGAAGAGGGTTGGAGTCGAGACACATTGCTCAACTTTATGGATAGCGGCCTGTATGAACGGGAAGGAAAGGCTTTGACAAATTTCACCCGCACATTGCCGGAAGCGACAAGCGATCTTGCACAAGAACTGACAAAAGACCCTTATAACTTTGCCTTTACAGGAATAACTCAACCTTATAATGAGCATATTCTCAAAGATGCGCTGCTTGCCAATATCTCGCAATTCCTGCTGGAACTCGGTACCGGATTCGCATACATAGGCAAAGAGTATAGACTTCAGATCGGACAAAAGGAGAAATTTATCGATCTGCTTTTCTACAACTTGAATCTATCATGCTATGTAGTGATTGAAGTGAAAATCGGCGAATTTGATTTTCAAGACCTCGGACAGTTAAGCGGCTATGTGGTCGCTTGTAATCATATTCTTAGAAAAGAGGGAAGAGACAATCCTACAATCGGTTTGCTTATTTGCCGCCAAAAGGATTCAATGCTTGCCCAATACGCATTGGAAGGTAGCAATCTCCCATTGGGAATATCTGAATATGAGCTATCAAAACTTTATCCGGAAAAAGTGGAGGGAACTATGCCTACTATCGAAGAGATTGAAGCAAGATTAGGTGAAAATCTAGATGGAAAACAAACTGAATTATGATTGACAACCTGGTTCAATGGGCTACCTTATTAAGCCCAATAATTAGTGTGATTGCTATAATTGTCGCACTACATGTAGCTCGCAGTTCATCGAAGGATGCACAAAAGCAGATTGCTGCAATTCGTCACTTGCTTGATGTATTCGTAGCTGCTAATAATCTGGATATAGTAGAAGCACAACGAAAATATCAACAGCAACTTGTAGAATTGGATAAAGAGATTGAAGATGCTCAAATGGAGGTTGATATAGTATACCATTTTGTAGGAGGAGCAAGAATTGACCATATCATAGCAGCACAAGAAAAAGCAGACCAGAAAGCGCATCTCGATCAGTTATTGGCCAAGCGCAGGGAGATTGAGGTAAATCTATCTTTAATTCAAGATTATGTTAAAAAAGCAACACGGTAAATGGAATTGAAAAAATATAAGCTTGGAGAAATCCTCGATGTCACAAGAGGGGCAAGTCTCAGTGGCGAATTTTATGCCACCGAGGGTGAATACATCCGTCTGACTTGTGGTAACTTTGACTATCAAAATAATTGCTTCAAAGAGAATAAGTCCAAAGATAATCTCTATTATACAGGCGACTTTCGGTCTGAGTTCTTAATGGGAAAAGGAGATATTATCACTCCTTTGACAGAACAGGCTATAGGTCTGCTTGGCTCAACTGCTATTATTCCCGAAAGTGGTAAATATATCCAAAGCCAAGATGTGGCAAAAATTATTTGCAAAGAGGACTTGTTAGACAAAGATTTTGCATTTTATCTTATATCCTCTACTTTGGTCAAACAACAACTAAGTGCAGCTGCCCAACAAACAAAAATCCGCCATACTTCACCAGATAAAATTAAGGATTGCACAGTGTGGATTCCTGAATTGGCGGAACAGAAGCGTATTGGCAAGTTACTCCGCAGCCTTGACCGTAAAATAGAACTTAATCGTGCGATAAATCAGAATTTAGAGGCAATGGCAAAGCAACTTTATGATTACTGGTTTGTACAGTTTGATTTTCCGAATGAAAACGGAAAACCGTATAAGTCAAGTGGTGGTAAGATGGTTTGGAATGAGAAATTGAAACGGGAAATTCCAGAAGGATGGGAGGTGAAACCAATTAATAATAGGCTTGAAATTAAGTCAGGATTTCCATTCAAGTCAGATACATATAAAACTTTTGGTCGTTATAAGATTGTTACAATCAAAAATGTACAAGATGGTGAACTAGTAACATCTGGTTGTGACTATATTGACGAGTTACCAAGCCGGGCAAGCGATTATATATCTCTCAAAACTGGAGATCGATTGATTTCATTAACAGGGAACTGTGGAAGATTATGTGTTGTTTGCGAAGAAAACCTGTTATTAAATCAGCGTGTAGGATTATTGTATTGTGATGCAACATATTTAGAATACTTTTATAATTTTCTAAGTAGCAATGCAATGAGAACTGTAGTCGATAACCTCGCTAATGGTGCAGCACAAGCAAATCTTAGTCCAGTTGAGCTATGTAAAACAGATTGCTTTATTCCACCAAAAGATATTTTGTTTATGTATAATAAAAAAGCAAATACCATTCGCAAAACTATAATACAGAATAAGCGTGAAATATCTCTGCTAACTAAGCAACGAGACGAACTTCTCCCGCTTCTGATGAACGGTCAAGTATCGGTAAATTCTGATTTATCCGTTCATTAAGATGAATTTTCCTGTCTAAATTCAAAAAAAATGTGCCAATGCTTTCCTCTGAACAGGAAAATGTTGGCATTTCATATCTTAGAATTTGTTCTTTGTCCCCACGAGGCATCTTGCTTCCTTTTGTCCCCTGCATCACATAGTCAAAAAAGGAATCTTGAAGAAGTATAGCATAAAGAAAACTTGGTGAATGTCCATCTTTCGCTCTGAAAACCAGCACATCAGGAGATGCTCCACCATCAATATCTGCAAACCAAACTTTTTTAAGGTAAGGTCTAATATTAGCTATTAACACATCGCCACGCTGATAACGAATAAGGCTACAAGGTTGTGGCGGAAGATTAGTTGCAACCTCCCGTCCTTTCTTGTTTTGCAATATACAATCAGTCGTAACATATTCTGCCAAAGATATATCATTGCTGCTGATTTTATCTGTTACATAATATGCAATAGAAGATAATTTAGCCATTTACATTCATTTTTGAATGCAAAGTTACATTTTTTAGGCAGAATCAAACACTATCTATCCTAAATACTTTTTGTGTGCCAACTTTACATTGTTTTGGTTTACAATGGCATAGTGTAGAGTCGTATCAATACGCACATGGCCCAATAAGCGTTGAACTTGTTCAATAGGCATACCTTTGTCAATAGCCATTGTAGCAAGAGTTCGGCGAAATTTGTGAGGATGTACCTTTGACATGGAAAGTGATTGTCCAAGTCTCCGAATACGCACTTCTACACCGCTGATAGTTAAGCGTGTGTATGGTGAATATAGTGAAACAAATAAAGCCGGATTATTATCAGTACGTGCATCAATGTATTGCTGTAAATGCAATTTCGTTCTGGCATTGAAATAAACAATACGTTCCTTGTTGCCTTTCCCAAATACTACGCATTGCCGCTCATGAAAATCTATATCTTCTCGGTTCAGTTTCACCAATTCACCTACACGGATACCTGTAGATGACAGAATGTCTATAATAGCTAAATCTCTTTTGTTGGTACAACTGTCCCGAAGTTGTTCCAACTGCTCATCAGAAAGTACCTCTTTTACAAGAGAGTCTGTCTTTACTTTATGAATACGCCTTACAGGACTCTTTGCGATATAGTCTTCATCCTCCAACCAAGCAAAGAAACTTGAAAAGATACGCCGCATATTGTCAATAGTTACTTTACTGGACAAATGCTCTTCTTGATAATTGGACAGATAGGTACGAATATCTGCTGTGGTTATATGACAAATAGCCACGGAAAGTGTAAACAACAATCGTTCAATAGTGTTACGATAGTATGCCAATGTTTTATCAGAGCATCCTTCAATCTTTTTTGCTGAGATAAAAGAGTTTAAGAGATGCTCATTTTCCTGTGCTTGTTGTTTGGCACATTCTTTCTTTTCGATTATTTCCACATTATGCAGTTCTGATGCAAGTACCGCTTTAAGCTGTACCATTTGTCGGCAATCCAAGTTACGCTGCATTTTCGCAACTATCGCCTGAATGATGTTCTCTTTCATAATTCTGATATTTTAGTCCATATATAATATAAAGGACTGCTAAATCAGAATTTAGAAGCGATGGCGAAGCAACTTTATAATTATTGGTTCGTGCAGTTTGATTTTCCGAATGAAGAAGGCAAGCCGTACAAGTCTAGTGGCGGAAAGATGGTTTGGAATGAGAAGTTGAAAAGAGAGATTCCTTTTGGCTGGCATTGCGGAAACCTCTTTGAGATTGCTGTTTTTACAAATGGTTTGGCTTGTCAGAAATTCAGGCCAAAGGATGATGAAGCATCATTGCCTGTTATCAAAATACGAGAAATGCACGATGGCATTTCTGCTGACACTGAAAAAGTAACGCCAAATATACCAGAGTCTGTAAAGGTGTATAATGGTGATGTACTATTTTCATGGTCAGCATCACTGGAAGTTATGCTTTGGGCTTATGGACTTGGAGGACTTAATCAACATATCTTTAAGGTCACATCGGCAAATGATTTCCCGAAGTCATTCTTCTATTTTCAACTTTTAGATTATGTGGATGTATTCAAGAAAATGGCAGAAGCAAGGAAAACGACGATGGGGCATATTACGCAAGACCATTTACAACAAAGCGCAATAGCTATACCTGATAATAAAGATATTGCGGATAGATTCGAGGAATTAATATCACCTATTTTCAATCAGATAATCAAGTTGCATGAAGAAATCTTAAATCTGACTAAGCAGCGTGACAAGCTCTTGCCGCTTTTGATGAACGGTCAAGTATCGGTAAATTCTGATTTATCGGTTTGTATTAACTTAATCATTAGGACAACCACAAGAATTTGCAGCTATCCTAATGATTTATTTTGGAGTTACCTGCGTATAGTTTTTCTTTGAGAATTACGGGCAACTTGCACTGCGTGCATCAGGCACCTCCGTTTATATGCCTCTTCCTCTTCATCCGGCCTGCGTCCATCCCAACGAAGGTCTGAGTCGGAATTACCACCACCGCCTCCGGAAGAAACTGGTATCGGTTGCCCACTAATGAGCGCATCAGCTACTGCAAAAATCATATTGCGAACTGAAGGTATAGCCAGCTGGCCGAGCAATGTATTCAGCTCTGACTCCATATTTTCGTTTGTGTCTGAAAGAATTTTATTCTCCCGTCTCAACTGATACAGTTCTCCGTAATCTGCCAGGACATTGCGTTGGGCGGCTTCGACCTGTCGGGCTGCATCATTTCTGTATAGAGATTCTACCTTGCGGACAATCTCGGTGAACTGCTTGGCGATAAGTCTATTCTGTCGTTCAATCCATTTGTCTGTACCAAACAGCGGCACTTTCTCTGTAATTTGCGGTGGAGTGAAATCGACCTTGTGGTTACGGAACGGCTGGACAACAGAACGGACTTTTGCTGCATCCTTTGTCAGTTGCTCCAATTCCTGCTCCTTTACTTGAAGTTTACCTGCTTTGTCGTCCAATTTAGACTGATACTCTGCAATGAGCTTCTGTATATCCGTTTTCTGCGCCTCATATTTGTCAAGAGTTATCTTGCCAGACGCAAGTGCTTCATCGATTTCTTTAAGCCGGTTCCTTCCGGCAAGCATTTCCCGTTCAAGTTTTCGTATCATTGTCTGCAGTCCCTTGACTGCTTTCTCTGCTTGTTTCGCATCTTTGGACAGTTTTCGGATATAATCGCGTTTACTAAGATGGCTAACGTTCCGGCCTTCAATACTATCACCACGTTCCAGTCCGTACTTACTACCTACCTCTTCATAAAGTGAAGTATGCATTTCCCGAAGAATATGGCCATACTCATAACGGCTCTTACCGAACTTAGCCGACCACATGACACATTCACGTCCACTTTTGGAACGTTGTCCGACAGGAACAATCAAGGCATGGATATGCGGGCTGCTCTCATCAAGATGAACCTGGAAGCCGATGATATTTTTCTGTCCGTACCGTTTGGCGCACCAGTCATAGACATCTTTTGCCCACTGTTCGATTTCCGGACATCGCTGGAGATGGCTGTTATCTGCACCCTTGTCCAGATTTACGGTTTGGGTTCCAAATGCCATCTCAAGTGTACGGTCATGATTGCCTCCGAAGATAAATTTCGCACAACAGTTTGGTTGAATTT
>ERZ1027264.259-NODE-259-length-50354-cov-9.370067_pt1 | contig 50354 bp, 41 predicted proteins | sample MGYA00519258_ERZ1027264 | MGnify/ENA primary metagenome ERZ1027264 (study PRJEB26926, sample SAMN06164692) | human gut metagenome | biome: ENVO:00009003; feature: ENVO:2100002; material: ENVO:00002003 | host: Homo sapiens | place: USA | collected 2012 ...
GTTTCCGCACGCTGCTCGACTTCATCCGCCGTACGCGCCGCGAAGGGCGCATCGACGCCAGCTATGCCTGCGAGGGCTTTCTGGGAGGGTACGAGGCGGAGGTGCGCGACCATTTCTACCAATGCGCCGCCGGGGTCTCCGTGGCTTCGGTGCGGGTGGACGGCTCGATTTCGGGCTGCACGTCGATCCGTGCGAATTTCCATCAGGGCAATATCTACCGCGACCGCTTCTGGGAGGTGTGGCAGTCGCGTTTCGAACGCTTCCGCGACCGGGAGTGGATGCGCCGCGGCGTGTGTGCCGGCTGCGGGGTTTTCCGCTTCTGCCGGGGCGGCGGGATGCATCTGCGCGACGACGACGGCGAATTGCTCTGCTGCCATTACAACCGGTTGTGAATGCCCGCTGAGCCGTCGTCCGATCCGCCTCCGGCCTTTCCGATCCGGGCGCGCCGCGCCGCGGCGGTTTTGCCGGACCGCTTGCCGGCGGAGAGAGACGAAAAGCTATTTTTTTGCGAATTTATTTTGTCTTTTCGGATTTTAGGCTTATCTTTGTGCGCTCTTAAAACGATAAGGGCACTTGTTCGGGGTGTAGCGCAGTCCGGTTAGCGCGCCAGCTTCGGGAGTTGGAGGTCGCTGGTTCGAATCCAGTCTCCCCGACAAGAAAAAAGAGGATATTCGATATCCTCTTTTTTCGTATTGACCCTAACCTATCCCACGATGAAACTACTCCACATCTGTTTTTGCGTGCTGATCGGCACCGCGCTATCCGGTTGTGAAATACCGATGACCGCCCAAGACCGGATCGCCGTGACACGAATTTGCGAGGTGCTGGAGCTGAAAGCCCAGGTTACCGCAGCCGTCTGGCCGGGATTCGACGATCCGCAATTCGAAGTGCCGCTGGTCTACTTCACCGACTCGCTTTGCTATGCCGTAAATCCCGAAGCGCGGTTTCTGGCGCAATATCCGGCAACGCTGCGTTACAGGGACGGTGAGTTGAAAATCTATACGACGCCCACGATCGACTCGCTCGAATTCCACATGCAGGGAACGATTTCCTTAGACCCGGCCGATGCCGGTTCGGCATACGACTACCGTTCGGCATACCTGCTGTGCAGTTCGCCTGAGATTACGGCCCGCTGCATTCCCGGCACGGAAGAGGTAGCCATATGGCGGACGATGGTGCTGCATGAATATTTCCACGGGTTCCAATTCCGGCATCCGGCGTATCTCGCGCAATTCGAAGCTTCGGGAGCGAGCCTCATCCCTTCGTCGGAGCTGGTAGGACACTATCAAAGATACGGCTGGTACAAAGAATCCGTAGACCGGGAAAACGCATTCCTGCTGGATGCACTCAGGCAAACCGATGCAGAGATTATCCGCAGGGACATCGACGGGTTCCAGAAACTGCGCGCGGAGCGCCATGCAAGAATGCGGCGCGAACTGGCCCCGGAAGCAGTCGGAGCGGAACGGGTTTACGAAACGATGGAGGGCACGGCGCGTTACATCGAGTTCCATGCCTGTCCGGGCGGCTACGACCTTGACGCGAACGACTGGCTCTACCGGACGGACATATCCCAGTATATGTATGCCACAGGGTTCAATATCGTCCGGCTGCTCGACAAGCTGGGAGTCGATTACAAGACGAGGCTGTTTGACGAGGGGCTCGCATTGGACGGGCTTCTGCCCGAATAAACGGACACGGGCACAGGTGCCCCGGCAATGCCGCGGGTAAAAGCCACCGAGGAAAGAACATCCGAGGATGAGCCGTCGAGATCGGAATAGCTAAGATCGGAGCCGACAAGGAAAGAACTGCCGAGCCCCGAGGAAGAGCCGACAAGGGAAGGGCATCCGAGGAAGAGCAGTCGAGATCGGAACAACTGAGATCGGAACCGCCGAGGTAAGAGCCGACAAGGAAAGGGACAACCGAGAAAAAACAGCCGCCGACGGACGGCGGCCCCTTTTTCAGGAAGGGATATGCGTCAAAGCCGGTGATAGTGGCAATAGAGCAACCCGCCGTCGTCGCCGTGCAGGTGCATACCGCCGCCGAGGCAATAGCGGAACATCTTGCAGGAGGCGCATTCGCCGCGCCGCGCCCACTCGCGGTTGCGGAAGGGTTCGAAGCGGTTTTGCCACACATCCCAGAACCGATCGCGGTAGATATTGCCCTGGTTGAAATTGGCACGGATCGACGTGCAGCCCGAAATGGCGCCGTCGACGCGGATCGAGGCGACGGAAACGCCCGCGGCGCACTGGTAGAAATGGTCGCGCACCTCGGTTTCATACCCGCCGAGGAAGCCTTCGCAAGCATAGCTGACGTCGATGCGCCCCTCACGGCGGGTCTGCCGGATAAACTCCAGCATCGCACGGAACTGTTCGTCGGTCATGCGCAGCGACGGGTCGTCCTTGGCACGGCCCATGGGGAAGATCGAGAAGAGCCGCCAGTGTTTCAGGCCCTCGGCGACGAGCATCCCGCAAAAATCGCCGAGCCTGGGCACCATCGCCCCCGTGACGCAGGTCACCACGTCGCAGGCGAGCGACGGCTCGCGGACGATCATGCGCAGGGCGCCGAGCGCCCGTTCGTAACTGAGGGGGTTACAGCGGATATAGTTGTGCTCGCGTTCGAAGCCGTCGAGGCTCACCGAGACCGTACGCAGCCCCGCATCGAGCAGGCTGCGGAAACGGGATTCGGTCAGCCCCAGCCCGTTGGTCACCATGCCCCACGCATAGCCGCGGCGGGTGACCTCCGCCCCGGCGCGTTCTAGGTCGGGGCGTACCAGCACCTCGCCGCCCGAAAAGATGATGAGCACCTGCGCAGGGTCGACATGGGGCGTAACCTCCTCGTCGAGCACCTTCAGGAAATCTTCGAGCGGCATGTCCCGCACACCGGGATCCACGCGGCAATCGCTGCCGCAGTGGCGGCACGAGAGGTTGCAGCGCAACGTACATTCCCAGAAGAGCGTATCGAGCCTGTGCTCGGCGACGGCCGAGGAGTAAAGGTCGGAAAAAATATTGAGGGCCAGACGCTTGCGCAGCCCCAGGCGGCGACGGGACATGGGTTACTTCCCCCCTTCGGGAGCCTTCTTGCCCTTCGTGTCCATATAGGGCGTGTCGTCGGCGGGTTTCTCGGCTACGGGGTCGAGCTGCTCGTCTTCGGCAGGGCCGACCGCCGACTCCTTGAGAGGCACGCCGATCGTTTTCTGTCCGGGAGGGCGAACCCCGTACATCACCATCACGCGCGGGGGTGCAACCGAATCCCTGACTTCGGGCGCACCGGCTTCCTGTTGCTGTTCGCCCTCGCCCTTGGCGGGCGCATTCTTGACCGTGGAACAGGCTGCCGAGAATCCCAGCAGGGTCGCAAGTGCGAGTTTCAGTTTTTTGTTCATATTGCGTCGACGTTAAAAACAATCTTCAGGACAAAGATAAAAATTTTCTGCCAAAGATGAAAAAACATGCCAAAAAGTTTTGAAAGCCAATGTTTTTTATTTTACTTTGCCAAGTACAAACTTTTTAATTTACATTTTTATGACAGGCAAGGTTAAATGGTTCGATAGCAAAAAAGGCTACGGATTCATTACGGGAGAGAACGGCAAGGAAATCTTCGTTCATTTCTCGGGTATCGTGACGGACGGTTTCAAGTCGCTCAACGAAGGGCAGGCAGTCGAATTCGAAGTCGGCAGCGGTGCCAAAGGCGAGCAGGCTGTGAACGTAACCGTGGTTGAATAACCCGGCGTCCTCCAAATTCAGGGAATAAGAGCTGTATTTACTCAATATATCCAAGCACTGAATTTTATGTAATTTACGGTGTCCGGAATTCCGGACACCGTTTTTTCCTCCCCCCCCCGAGGAAACCGGATATTATATCGAATCAATATCCCCGGTAGGATGCGGTAGCACCGTTCGGGTCGGAACATGAAAAAAAGACCGAAGCATATGTATTGGATGCTGCTAAACCTACTGAGATAGATGTAAATTCCCATGGATAACCTATTGCCGTTCCAACATTATCAACCCCAAAAGAACTTACCTGACATCTGTATATGCAGGTCAATGCGGCATTCGCTTTGCACATAAAATTAACACCCTTCATTCCGTCCGGAGCCCAAAATGTCATACTCACTTGATCGTCGGGGCCATTTCCGTTTACGGAAAAACTTCCCGATGGATATTGAACGGCCTCATTTGTCTGTTTAATCGAAACCCGTTGAAGATTAGGAGGAGCTATCTGAACAGGTATATTTTCTTCGATCATCCGCTGGACAGCTTCATTTGTCTGGCGAATATTTTCAATAGCAGCGTTGTAGAATTCTTTCGATATCCCTAATAATTCTGCATTTTTTTGGGAAATGTCCAAATAAATTACCTTATTATCATCTACTTTGACGTATTCGACTAAAATAAGATTTGCATCTCGTTCTGTCTGTATATGACCACGTGTCTTTGCTTTAAAAAGACTATCATCCGAGATTCCACTTCCCCGAGAACATGATACACACAAAAAAGCAACGACAAGCCCGATGTTGAAAATACACTGTTTCATACCGCAATAATTTTAAAATTTCTCATTTCAAAATTAACAATAGATACAAGATGAAACAAATGATCACACCATGTTTATTCGAATGAAGAACAAAATTTGCGTATTTTGTATTATTTTAATATACAGCAAGCTTTAGCATACCATATTTTCTATTCCCAACACATTTTATCCCGCACAACATAAAGCCATAGAGGGTGGGCATTTTTTTGCCCGTTTGAAAAATAAATCGTAATTTTGGGCGGCAATTTAGGTTAATTCAGGTTCAAACATAAAAACCCAATCACAATCATGAAAGAAGCAATCGCAATTCTGACTGGCGGCGGCCCCGCACCCGGTATGAACACCGTGGTAGGCAGCGTCGCAAAGACTTTCCTCCGCAAAGGTTACCGCGTAATCGGCCTGCACGAGGGCTACACGGGGCTCTTCAACCCGTCGCCCCGCATGGTGGACATCGACTACCCCATGGCCGACGGCATCTTCAACCAGGGAGGTTCGTTCCTGCAGATGAGCCGTTTCAAACCCAAGGATTCGGATTTCGAAAACAACTTCAACCTCAAGTTCTTCACCGACAACAACGTCAAACTGCTCGTGACGGTCGGCGGCGACGACACGGCATCGACCGCGAACCGCATCGCCAAGTTCCTGGAGGCCAAGAAATACCCCATCGCAAACATCCACGTGCCCAAGACCATCGACAACGACCTGCCGCTGCCCAAAGGCACGCCGACGTTCGGTTACGAGTCGGCCAAGGACAAGGGTGCCGTCATCGCACGCGCCGTCTACGTGGACGCCCGCACGAGCGGCAACTGGTTCGTACTGGCTGCCATGGGCCGCAGCGCCGGCCACCTGGCATTCGGCATCGGCGAGGCCTGCCACTACCCGATGATCGTCATCCCCGAGATGTTCGACAAGACGGAAATCACGGTCGAAAAGATCGTGAACCTCGTCATCTCGTCGATCATCAAGCGTAAGATCATGGGCATGGACTACGGCGCCGCCGTCATCTCGGAAGGCGTATTCCACGCGCTGAGCGACGAGGAAATCCGCAAGAGCGGCATCCATTTCACCTATGACGAGCACGGGCACCCCGAGCTGGGCAAGGTCTCGAAGGCGCACATCTTCAACGAGATGATTGAGAAAAAGCTCAAGGAGATCGGTCTCAAGGTCAAGAGCCGCCCCGTGGAGCTGGGTTACGAGATCCGCTGCCAGACCCCGATCGCATACGACCTGACGTACTGCTCGGAACTGGGTATCGGCGTACACAAGCTCTTTGCCGAGGGCAAGACCGGATGCATGGTATACGTGGATTCGGAAGGCAACGTCAACCCGCTCTACCTGAAAGACCTGCAGGATCCGACGACGGGCAAAATACCGCCCCGTCTGGTGGACATCAAGTCGGACAAGTTCTCGTCGGTGGTGGACAACATCATCAATGCCATCACGCCTGCGGACTACGAGGCTGCGAAGCAGTATGTCTCAAACCCCGAGGAATACGATTTCCACAAGATTCTGAACTGGAAATAATCCCGCGCAGGGACATTTTGAAAATCCCCGGAGGCTATCGCCTCCGGGGATTTTGCTTTGCAGCAGGCAGCGGGGAGCGGCTGCGGGAAGCGGGAGGAGAAGCGGAAGGAGAAGCGGAAGGAGAAGCGGAAGGAGAAGCGGAAACCGGCAGGCTATTTATCGGTTCCGATCCAAGTCCATTTATGCCAGATATATTCCAACGGCCCCTGTTTGTGCCTCCCCAGCCACCATTTGCAGAACCGCACCTGCAGCAGGAACACCAGAATCCCGACCAACAGGCTGGCCGTATATCCGCACCGAGGGGCAAGGTAGAGGCCGATCGGGAAATAGACGAAGGCCCCGATGACGGATTGGGAGAGGTAGTTCGTAAGGCTCATCCTGCCGTAGAAGCGCAGGCCGGCAACGGCGGCACTGAACTTCCTGCGTTGGTAAAGCAGGATGAACGAAGCGACCAAGACCAGCGTAAAAGCCAGCTTCTGCCACATGTCGAGCGCCGTTCCGGCTGTCTGCCCGACGACTGCACCGTTGTCCATGACAAGCTCCCTGAGCGTATACAAAGGGGCGAAGGCAATGGCGGAGACGATCAGCGTTTTCACCCAGAAGCGGAGGTTCTTTTCGGTGGCGGCGAACAACTGTTTCCTGCCGATATAGAAACCCAGGAGGAACAACCCGGCAGTCTGGACGAAGCGCCCGGCGTTTACCGCCCACAACAGGCTGGCCTTCTGCCCCAATGTGACATTGCCCAGGATGAAATCCCCGAAATTCCCGGCTTTCGTGTATTCGGCCACTCGGGCATACATTTCACCGACCCCCAGATCGGGCAGCCGGTGGGCCGGATCCAGCAGGGCGGCTACGCAGTGGTACCATTCGACAGGCTGCAACAGGAAAACGACGGCGGCGGCGAGGATAGCCCCGTCGCCCCAGTTGCGCGTAAAAAACAGGACGAGCCCCGCGATGACGAACAGCAGCAGGACATCCCCGGCCGGGAAAAAAGCCGCGTTCAGGGTTGCGAAACCTGCCAGCAGTACCAGCCGCCACAGGAAACGACAGCCGAAGTCCCCGCCCCGCCGCTTCAGGTTGTGGCTTTGAATATAGAACGTAAATCCGAACAGGAGGGCGAAAATCGCATAGGCCTTTCCGGCAAACAGGGTAAAAACGACGTTGAATACCCCCTGATCCAAAGCATTCAGCCAGCCCGGGGAATCGGCAGGATAGACCGGGAAGATAAAATGTTCCAGGTTGTGAACCAGGACAATAGCCATAACGGCAAAACCCCGTAAGGCATCCACGGCCTCTATGCGCGGATTCTTGCCGATGAGTTGTTCCGATGAATTATTCATATATTATTTACAATTTGTCCGAGCCTTTTGTGCCGCGCGAGGAGCCGTGTCAGAAAAGCGTCGGTTCGGTCAGCGCGACTCCGGCACGCTGCGGGTGGAGGTTCACGAATTCCAGGCCCCGGCGCAGGGCGCGGAAAACCGTATGGCGCGTGCCGCCGGGCGAACCGTCGTACCAGGCGACGAGCAGCGAGGCATGGTCGACGAGGTAGTTGTTGCGCACGGCATAGCACCCCGCATAGTAGACCGGTGACAGAACGAAGGCATCGTCGGCCGAGGCCATCGCAGCGCGGTAACGGGCGCGGTCGGCATGGGAGAAGCGCGCCTCCTGCCCGCCGAAGGGCACTACGGCGACGAGCCGCAGCCCGGGGAGGGAATCGCGCAGTTCGAGTACCGCCTCGGCGGCCGCCAGGTCGAAGCCTACGGCCATGCCGCAGAGGAACGTCCTGAAGCCATGGGCATGAAGTCCGCGGATCGCGGCGGCAAGTGCCGCGGAAGCCTCGCCGCAATAGGTACGGTGGCCCGTGAAAGCCACGGTTGTGCAGGGATCGGGAATCATGTTCCCAAAGGTAACAATTTGGCGCGGACTTTGCAACTCGAAGGGCTGAATCAAATAAACACCAATAACTATGAAAAACACAGGAATCGTCATCGTATCGCTCGTGGGCGGCTTGATTATCGGATCGGCCCTCACGATGCTCTTCACGCCCCAGTCGGGTGCAGAACTCCGCAAACAAATCAAAGACCTGATCGGCGACGAAGTCGACAAGGTACGCGAAAAGGTGGACGAAGTGCGCGGCAAAGTCGAGGAGGCACGCTGCAAATGCGACGAAAAGTAAACTTCGCCCGGGCGACGCCTCATGGGAACGGATAACAGGAAAACTTCGGGCGGCTCCTTCGTCGCGGCGCTGGTCTTCTTCGTGATGACGGCATCGATCGCCATCTTCCTGCTGCTTACGGCGCTGGTCGAGTGGCTGTCTGTGGTGACGGGCTCCTTCATCCTTTCGTCGCTCATCGTCGGGGGATTCTTCGCCGTGCTCGCAGCGGTGATCTACCTGCTCGCGATACGCGAGGGCGTGGAGCGCATCCGCGACCAGGTCGAAACGGTCTACGACGTGGCACGTGCCGCCAAGGAGGGGTACGAGTGGCTCACAGACAAGTTTTTACTGCTTATGAAGCTGCGCGAAATGCGCAAATGAAAAGGGCGGCACGTGAATGCCGCCCTTTTCGCATATATTGCAATACCTAATACTATTTGCCGAAATAACGCTTGTAAAGGCCTTCGAAACCTTTGCCGTGGCGGGCTTCGTCCTTGGCCATTTCATGTACGGTGTCGTGCACGGCGTCGAGGTTCTGCTCTTTGGCCATGCGTGCCAGGCACATCTTGTCCTCGCAGGCGCCGCTCTCGGCGTTCATGCGCTTGTAGAGGTTGGTCTTGGTGTCCCAGACCACCTCGCCGATCAGTTCGGCGAACTTCGAGGCGTGCTCGGCCTCTTCCCATGCGTAACGCTTGTAGGCCTCGGCGATCTCGGGATACCCTTCGCGGTCGGCCTGGCGGCTCATCGCAAGGTACATGCCCACCTCGGTGCACTCGCCCATAAAGTGGTTCTGGAGACCTTCCCAAAGCTCCTTGCTGGCGCCCTTGCCGTCACCGATGACATGCTCGGTCACAAATTCGAGGTTGCCCTCCTGCTCCACGACCTCGACGAATTTCTCCTTGCCAACTTTACACATCGGGCACTGGTCGGGTGCCTCGGGGCCTTCGTGAATGTAACCGCATACGGTACAACGCCATTTCTTTGCCATAATCGTAATAATGTTTGAGTGTTAGTTTTTCTGTTTGTGCAGTGCAAAGGTAACGATTAGGCACAAAATCCGGATAAAATCACGATTGTCTTTTTTTATAGGGCGATAAGCAACGCTTATAGCGGATGCAATGTGCACGCGCGCGGAAAGAGGCGGGAACGGCAGAGGAAGGACAGCAGAAAAAGAAACAGCAAAGAGAAGAACGGGGAAGAGAGGATAGGGCGGAACGGAAACGACAGAGAGAGGAAGTGACGGAGAGGGACGGCAAAGAGGGACGGCAGAGAAGGACGGCAGAGAGGGATCGCGGAAAAGTACGGCGGAGAGAGCCGGCGGAGAGGGCGGATATGACGGGACGAGCGCCGGGAACGGGGCGCCCTACCCTCTCCGGTCGATAACCTCTTCGATATAGGGCACGTCGGTGGAATCCTTCACCAGCACGCGCTTGTCGCTGTCCAGCAGGTAGAGCGACGGAATGGCCGTCAGGTCGTAGGTGCCGTTTTCGCGGACGAGGCAGCCGGCATCGTAGGCGTTGATCCAGGTCGCAGGGATATGGTCGCGGTAATTCCGCCACTCGGTGAGGTCTTCGTCGGGATAAAGCGCCAGTATTTTGAGGCGGCCGCGCTCGATCATCTCCGAAAGCATGGGCGAGCCGGAGATCTGCTCGCGCAGCTGCTTGCACATCCCACAGCCGGGGTTGTTGATGAACAGCAGCGTATATTCGGCCTTCACGCCGTAGAGCGTACCCGTGGCGCCCGAGGCGAGCGTATAGCGGAAATCGTTGGCACGCTGCCCGAGGCGGTTCTGCGACGCCATAGCGAGGTCGTAGGCCGGCCCGATGCGTTCGTATTCGTCGTAGTAGGGGCTCGCCAGCACGGCCTGCATTACAGGGATATAGAATTCGTCGTTGCGCAGCGGGGAATTGGGGTCGTGGATCACCTGTCGGGCGAGCATCGTGAAGTAGTCGAGCATCGGGCGCGAGGCGGAGGCACGGCGCATGAGCGAATCCATCGGCGCGGCGTCGGCCGGGCGGTCGGAGATTAGGGCCACCCACCGGGCATAGGCCTCGACCATCTGTGCGGTATCGGCCTCGCGGACGAACAGGGTATCGGCGAAATCGAAGCGATCCCAATAGTGCCAGCGCAGGTAGTCGCGCTGCTCTTCGGGCGAGAGGCGCGCCGGCGCGATCGCCGGGAGGAATACGCGAGGCTGCGGCACGCAGGCCGTCTGCTGCGGCCGTGAACGGCGTCCGCCGCAGGAGGCGGCGAAGAGGGCCAGGGCCAAGATTAACGCGGTGCGGTACATAGGCGTAAAGTTTATGTGCAAATATAGTTTTTTTCGGCAACACTGCCGCTATCGCCCGGACAAAATGAGCCTGCCGGGCAGATTTGCACGGTAGTTGCAACCTCAATGAGCGTTAAAACCAATTTCAATCAAACCGAATTATGGATGTAAAGAAAACTACCACAAGCACAGGGTTCAAATTGAGTGTCATGACACTCGCGATTATGAACGTGACTGCCGTAGTAAGTCTGCGCGGCCTCCCCGCCGAGGCCGTCTACGGACTTTCATCGGCATTCTACTATCTGTTTGCCGCCATCGTCTTCCTCATCCCGACGGCCATGGTCGCCGCGGAGCTGGCCGCGATGTTCTCCACCAAACAGGGCGGTGTATTCCGCTGGGTCGGCGAGGCGTACGGCGCCCGCACGGGGTTCCTGGCCATCTGGCTGCAATGGATCGAGTCGACGATCTGGTACCCCACCGTACTGACGTTCGGAGCCGTGTCGATCGCCTTCATCGGCATGAACGACGCGCACGACGCGACGCTGGCCTCGAACAAGGTCTTCACGCTCTGCATGGTGCTGGCAATCTACTGGATCGCCACCTTCATCGCGCTCAAGGGCCTGGGATGGGTCGGCAAGATCAGCAAATGGGGCGGTATGATCGGTACGATCATTCCCGCTGGCCTGCTGATCCTGCTGGGCATCATCTACATTTCGACCGGCGGACACAACCACATGGACATGTCGCAGGGTTTCTTCCCCGACCTGTCGAAATTCGACAACCTGGTGCTGGCCAGCAGTATCTTCCTGTTCTATGCGGGTATGGAGATGATGGGTATACACGTCATGGACGTGAAGAACCCGTCGCGGAACTACCCCAAGGCCATCATCATCGGTTCGCTCGTAACGGTCTGCATCTTCGTGCTGGGTACTTTCTCGCTGGGCTTCATCATCCCGGCCAAGGACATCAGCCTCACGCAGTCGCTGCTGGTGGGCTTCGACAACTATTTCCACTACCTGCACATGTCGTGGGCGGGCCCGATCATCGCCATCGCCCTGATGTTCGGCGTGCTGGCCGGCGTGCTGACCTGGGTGGCCGGCCCTTCGAAGGGTATCTTCGCCGTGGGTAAGGCGGGTTACCTGCCCCCGTTCTTCCAGAAGACCAACAAGAACGGCGTACAGAAGAATATCCTGCTCATCCAGGGCTGCGTCGTGACGCTGCTGGCGCTGCTGTTCGTCGTGATGCCCTCGGTGCAGTCGTTCTACCAGATACTTTCGCAGCTGACCGTACTGCTGTACCTGATCATGTACATGCTGATGTTCTCGGCGGCGATCGTGCTGCGCTACAAGATGAAGAACACCGACCGCCCGTTCCGCCTGGGCAAGGGAAACGGCCTGATGTGGTTCCTGGGCTGTCTGGGTTTCTGCGGAGCCCTGCTGGCCTTCGTCCTGAGCTTCGTACCGCCCAGCCAGATCTCGACCGGCAGCAACACCGTTTGGTTCTCGGTGCTCATCATCGGTTGCGTGGTAGTCGTGGGCGCCCCGTTCGTGATCTACGCCATGCGCAAACCGTCGTGGAAAGACCCCGAGGCCGCGGCCGACTTCGCCCCGTTCCACTGGGAGCAGCAGCCCGTCGTAGCGGCTCCGGTACATACCAACGCTCCCGAACCGATGGCAAAACCTTCGGATACGGAACTTCACAACAAATAAATCGGTAAATACATCAGACAATGATCCAGAAAATCGACAACGCAACGGTTCGCGAGGCCGTACAGCAGGCCTACGAGCGCTGCAAGAACGAAACGGGCGGCAAGAACGCCGACTATATCCCCTACCTGGCCAACGTACCGTCGACCCTCTTCGGCATCGCGGCCTGCCTGCCCGACGGGGAGGTGATCGCCGTGGGCGACACCGATTACAAATTCGGCATCGAATCGGTATCGAAAGTCCCGACGGCCATCCTGGCGATGAACCAGTACAGCGCACAGGAGGTGCTGACGAAGATCGGCGCCGATGCGACGGGGCTGCCTTTCAATTCGATCATGGCGATCCTGCTCGAAAACGACCATCCCTCGACGCCGCTGGTGAATGCCGGGGCGATCAGCGCCTGCTCGATGGTGCAGCCCGTAGGCGACAGCGACGGCAAATGGAAGGCGATCACCGGATTCATCGAAGGGCTCGCAGGCTCGCAGGTCGAGGTGATCGACGAGTTGTACAAGTCGGAGACGGCGACCAACTTCAACAACAAGTCGATCGCATGGCTGCTGAAGAATTACAACCGCATCTACGACGACCCGGACATGGCGCTGGACATCTACACGCGCCAGTGTTCGATCGGCGTGACGGCCAAGCAGCTCGCCACGATGGCGGCGACGATCGCCAACGGAGGCAAGAACCCCGTGACCAAACAACAGGTCTTCAAGCCCGAGCTGTCGCCCAAAATCGCCTCGATGATGGCGACCGTGGGTTTCTACGAGCACACGGGCGACTGGCTCTTCACGACGGGGCTCCCGGCCAAGACGGGCGTGGGCGGCGGCATCATGGGCGTCGTCCCAGGCGTGATGGGCGTAGCGGCCTTCGCCCCGCCGCTCGACGAAGCCGGCAACTCGGTCAAGGCACAGAAGGCGCTGGCCTACATCGCCGGGCACCTCAACCTCAATATTTTCGGCACCACGCGCTGCGTGATGGCCGAGAAGGAAGCGGCGCAGGCGTAGACCTGCGACGGCAACTGGGCAAAAGGCCTGCGCACGTCATGCGCAGGCCTTTTCCATTGCGGGATGCACCGGGAGGCAAAAACAGGGAGGGGGCGAAAAAAAACGGGTACGGCCGGACGAACAATAGTGACGCTGTTCAGGGGGAGAAGAATTCATCGCCCGAACCGTACCCGGAGGCGGCATACGGCCTGCGGCCTGCGAAAAAAAGCAAGGGCGCAGGTGCAAACTCCCGTTAACCAGCCTTCCGAGCCTTGCATGGTAGTTGCCCTTACGCCCGAGCCCGTCCCGGCACAAGGCCGGGACATAGCAAGGGTTTCAGACAATATTTACACCACGCATAAACCTGTCATATCGACAGTCGGAAGTTTGTTAACGGCGTAAAGGTTGTCTTAACCTTATGGTATGTCGTTACGGCGATGCCGTATTATTTTGCAAAGTTAGCATAATTTCTGTAATCGGAATTTCTGTTTGGTTATGCAAATATAAACAAAAAAAATAAATACACGTGAATTCACGTGTATAAAAAACACGTATCGGGGTCTTTTTTTGCAAATATGAAACAGAAAAAATTAAACAGGAAAGACGAACCATTTGTAAAAGCCCTTGTCGCTCGGATGCAACAACTGCGTAACGAACGCGATTATTCACAGGAGTATGTTATCGAAAACACGCATTTAGATATATCACGCTACGAAACGGGGGATTCGATTCCAACGTTGGGTTCAATTCTGAAACTTTGCAGATTATACAACATAACTGTCAGTGAATTTTTCGCACCGCTCAATTACCCGCCGAAAGATAAATAAGAATCCGAAAACCTTCGGATCGTACCGAATCGTCCCGGATTTAGGGGATGACCGAATACCATAAAAAACGAGAGCAGGTTAGCCTCATGGGGCGAACCTGCTCTGGTCTTTCCCCTCGCAGGCAGACACCGCAGACAGACGCCGCAGGCAGACACTGCCGGGATGCACGACAAGCCGGGGGCGGGGCACGGGATCAATCGAAGAGCCGCAATGCCCTGACAGCATCGGCATTACCCTTTTCGGCCGCGGCGGCGATCCAGCGGCGGGCTTCCGTTTTGTCGGCATCCACGCCATGCCCCATATAATAACATACGCCGAGGTTATACTGGGCGCCCGCATGATCCTGTTCGGCAGCCCGCCGGAACCAGGATGCCGCTTCGGCACAATCCACTCCGACACCCCGTCCCTCGATATAGCAGACCCCGAGATTGTATTGTCCGTCGGCATCGCCCTGCAAAGCGGCCATGCGGTACCACTTCACCGCCGCGGCGTAATCCCGGACAACACCGAACCCGTTCGCATAACAGACCCCGAGGTTGTATTGGGCGCAGCCATCGTTCTGTGCAGCAGCCTTTCGGAGCCATACGACCGCCTGCGCATAATCCCGGCCTACACCCTGGCCCGAAAAATAACAATTGCCCAAAGCTCGTTGGGCGTCGGGATCGCCCTGCTCCGCAGCCCGGCGGTAACAGGCAACGGCCTGCGTGAAATCCTGCGGCAAACCCCACCCCTTCTCGTAACAGAGCCCTAAATTGTAATAGGCGGCAGGAACATCGTGGCCGGCAGCCTGCCGGAAGCATTTCAGCGCCTCGGCATGGTTTTGTTCCACACCCCAGCCATGGAGAAAACAAACACCGGCATTGGAAACAGCTACCGGGTCGCCCGATTCGGCGGCGGCACGGTAATCGTCGAAGGACTGTGCGTACAAACCGGCGGAAAGCGACAGCGAAACAAGCAGGAAAAAAAGAGTTTTCATAGGACGCAATGCATTTATTTCACGGTGCAAATTTAAAAAAATCCGGGCGATTCGATTCGTCACCCGGATTTTTTCCAACAGGATCGCGGTTTACCTCTCCTATTCGCCCGCCCGGAACAGCGCGACGTCTTCGAGCGTGGAGTTCATGACGTAGGTATAGGCCTCCGAGATCTTACCCTCGGCAAGTTTGCAGAAGATTTTCGCCGAATCGACATACTCCTCCGACTCGCCGGCCTGACGGGCCAGCAGGTAGGTGATGATGATATGGCCGGCGGTCTCGACCAGACGGCGTGCGTGGAAATCCTTGAAGCCGCAAAGTTCCTTGTCCCCGGCTTCGACATGGGCGGTCATTTCCGAGAACTTCGCGGTCAGCTCCTTCAGCTTCGCAACGACGGGCTGCATGGGCTGGCTGTATTCGGCGGCGGCGTAACGCTCGATCTGCTCCATGAAGGTGCCCTTGGTCACGGCGTTGATCGCCGCCACGACCTGCAGCTGGGAGGTACCCTCGTAGATATTCATGATACGCGCGTCGCGGTAGAGGCGCTCGCAGGGATAGTCCTTCATGAAGCCCGAACCGCCGTGGATCTGGATGGCGTCGTAGGCCTGCTGGTTGGCGTACTCCGACGAGAAGAGCTTGACGAGCGGCGTGAAGCCGTCGGCCAGGCGGTTGTAGAACTTCATCTCCTGGCGTTCGTCGCCTTCGAGCGGACGCTCGTGCGCGATATGGCCGTACTGCTTGTAGACCTCGACGAAGCGCGTCGTCTCGTACAACAGCGCACGGACACCCTGCAACTTGGCCTTCATGTTGGAGAGCATCTCCGCAACGGCCGCGAAGCGGATGATCGGCTTGCCGAACTGCTCGCGCTCCTGGGCGTATTTCAGCGCCTCGCGGTAGGCGGCTTCGCACAAGCCCACCGACTGCGCACCGATACCCAGGCGGGCGGCGTTCATTAGCGACATCACGTATTTGATAAGGCCCATCTTGCGGTCGCCGACCAACTGCGCGGGGGCGTTGGTGAAGACCAGCTCGCACGTCGGAGAGCCCTTGATACCCATTTTGTTCTCGATACGGCGCACCTTCACGCCGCCGTCGCGCTTGTCATAGACGAGCATCGACAGCCCGCGGGCGTCGGTGGTACCCTCTTCGGTACGCGCCAGCACGAGCGAAACGTCGCCGTCGCCGTTGGTGATGAAGCGCTTGACGCCGTTCAGCAGCCAGGTCTGCTTCTCCTCGGACCACGTAGCCTTGAGCATCACGGCGCCCAGGTCGGAACCCGCATCCGGTTCGGTGAGATCCATGGCGCAGGTAGCGCCCGCGGAAACCCACGGCAGGTATTTGGCCTTGAGCTCCTCCGAGGCGAACTCGTTGAGCGTCTCGGCACAGTCCTGCAAACCCCAGATGTTCTCGAAGCCGGCATCGGCGCGGGCGACCATCTCATTGGCCATCACGAAGCAGACCAGCGGGAAGTTCAGGCCGTCGTACTTGCGGGGCAGCGTAAGGCCGCTCAGGCCCGCGTCGACGATGGCCTTCATGTTCTGAACCGTGCCCGCAGCGTACTCCACGTGGTCGTTCACGACGCGGGGGCCTTCGTGATCCACGCCCTCGGCATTCGGAGCGATGACCTCGCCGCAGACTTCACCGGCGATCTCCAGCACGCGGCGGTAGGAGTCCATGGCGTCTTCGAAATCCTGCGGCGCGAAATCGTAGAGGTCTTTCTCGGCGAAGCCGCGCTCTTTCAGCTCCACGATCTTGCGCATCATCGGATGCTGGAGGTGGAACTGCAAATCCTTATTGTCTGAAAAGAAATTAGCCATTACTTCGAATTTTGTTTGTAGTACTTAATCATCTTGGGGATCACCTCGTTGACGTCGCCCGTGATGGCGTAGTCGGCAATCTTGTTGATCGGGGCTTCGGGGTCGGTGTTGATCGAAATGACCATGGCCGAGCCGTCCATGCCGGCCGTATGCTGGATCTGCCCCGAGATACCGCAGGCGATGTAGAGTTTGGGGCGTACCGTCACACCGGTCTGACCCACCTGGCGCGCATGGTCTGCGAACCCGGCGTCGACGGCTGCGCGGCTCGCGCCCACCTCGGCACCCAGCACGTCGGCCAGCTCGAACACCAGGTCGAAGTTCTCCTTCGAACCCATGCCGTAGCCGCCCGCGACGATGACGCCGGCACCCTTGATGTCGATCTTGCTCTCGGCAATCTTACGGTCGATGATCTTCACCGCGAGGTCTGCGTCCTTCACGAATTTCTGCCACTGGACCTTCTTCACCTCGCCGGCACCCGGCTTGGCGGCATATTCGCGGCGCATGACGCCTTCGCGGACGGTGGCCATCTGCGGACGGTTGTCGGGGTTGACGATCGTGGCGATGATGTTGCCGCCGAAGGCGGGGCGGATCTGGTAGAGCAGGTCTTTGTACTCCCTGCCGCTCTTGGCGTCTTTGTGGTCGCCGATCACCAGCTGCGTACAGTCGGCCGTAAGGCCGCTGTAAAGCGCCGACGACACGCGCGGCGCGAAATCGCGGCCGTTGCACGTCGCGCCGAACAGCACGATCTGGGGTTTCTCCTGCTCGATCAGGCCGCACATGACGGCCGTATGGGGCAGCGTACGGAACGGTGCGAACACCTTGTCGTCGGCGATCCATACGGTATCGGCGCCGTATTTGGCGAGCTCGTGCTCGATGCCGGCGAGGTTCTCGCCCAGCACCACGGCTTCGAGTTTCACGCCCAGCGTCGTGGCCAGTTCGCGGCCCTTGGTCATCAGTTCGAGGCACACCTCGGCGGCCTTGCCGCCCTCGTTCTCGATATATACGAATATGTTGTTCATCTCCTATGCACGTATTAACCGAGCGTGTGGCTCGCGATAAGTTCGACCATCAGTGAATTGATATCCTCGTCGGCAGCAGTGAGCTTCTTGGCCTCCTTGGCCTGGAAAACCACGTTCTCGATCTTCTTGACCTTCGTGGGCGAACCCTGAAGGCCGAGCTGCTGCGGGTCGGGATCGACGTCGGCGGCAGCCCACTCGACGATCTGCAGGTAGGGCTTGGCGGCGGCGCGCCGTGCGGCTTCCGATTCGGGCGCCGCGGCGATTTCAGACCCCGAGAGGGCGAATTTGTAGGTCATCACGCGCTTGGCGTTGCGCGGACGGCACTCGGGAGCCGAGGCGTTGACCGTAATGACAGCCGGGACGGGGCACTCGACGGTCTCGGTGCCGCAGTTCAGGCGGCGCCGGATAACCAGCGTGCTGTCCTTGATGTCGAGGATCTCTTCGGCATAGGTAACCTGCGGCAGGCCGAGTTTCTCAGCCACCTGGGGGCCGACCTGCGCCGTATCGCCGTCGATGGCCTGGCGGCCGGCGAAAATGATGTCGGGCCGGATCTTTTTCAGGGCGCACGACAAGGCGTACGACGTGGCGAGCGTGTCCGAACCGGCGAATTCGCGGCCCGAAAGCAGGTAACCGCCGTCGGCGCCGCGGAACATCGCGTCGCGGACGATGTCGGCGGCACGCTGGGGCCCCATCGTCAGGATATGAACCGTCGAAGCGTCGGTGCGGTCTTTAAGCGCGAGCGCCATTTCGAGCGCATTGAGATCTTCGGGATTGAAGATGGCCGGCAGCGCCGCGCGGTTGACCGTCCCTTCGGGGGTCATCGCATCCTTACCCACGTTGCGGGTATCGGGCACCTGCTTTGCCAATACAACAATTTTCAGCTGTTTTTTCATAGTAGGTATTTATGGTTAATAGCTATCTTACGATGGTTTCGCCGCGGTCGGGGCCGACGGAGATGATCTTTACCGGAACACCCGTCTCGCGTTCGATGAACTCGACATAGGCCTTGAACTCCGCGGGGAAGTCCTCGTAGCGGGTGAAGGCGCGCAGGTCGCACTGCCACCCCGGGAACTCGCGGTAGACGGGTTTCAGGTCGTCGCCGACCTCATAGGGGAAATACGACGTACGTTTGCCGCCGACCTCGTATTCGGTGGCGACGCGGATGGTCTCGAAATCGTTCATGACGTCGGACTTCATCATGATGAGCTGCGTCACGCCGTTGATCATGATCGAATACCTGAGCGCCACCATGTCGAGCCATCCGCAACGGCGCTCGCGCCCCGTGACAGCTCCGTACTCATGACCGATGTCGCGCAGCCGGGCACCCGTTTCGTCGAACAGCTCCGTGGGGAACGGGCCGCTGCCGACGCGTGTGCAGTAGGCCTTGAAGATACCGTAGACCTCGCCGATGCGGTTCGGGGCGATGCCCAGCCCGATGCAGGCGCCGGCGCAGACGGTATTCGACGAGGTGACGAACGGATAGGAACCGAAATCCACGTCGAGCAGTGTTCCCTGCGCGCCTTCGGCCAGGATGCTCTTGTCCGCGGCGAGGCACTCGTTGACGAAATACTCGCTGTCGATGATGTTGAAACGACGCAGGTACTCGACCGCCGCGAACCACTTCTGTTCCAACTCGGTGATGTCGTACTCGCAGGCCAGGCTGCGCAGGATCTTCTCGTGGCGAGCCTTGGCGCGGGCGTATATCTTTTCGAAATCGGCGCTCAGCACATCGCCCACGCGCATGCCGTTGCGGCTGACCTTGTCGGTATAGGTCGGGCCGATGCCCTTGCCGGTGGTGCCGATCCTGGCGCTGCCCTTGGCCGCCTCGTACGCAGCGTCGAGGATGCGGTGCGTGGGCAGGATGAGGTGGGCCTTCTTCGAAATGCAGAGCTGCCGGGTGAGGTCGTGGCCGCTGGCCGCGAGCGCTTCGGCCTCTTCACGGAAAAGGACGGCGTCGATCACCACACCGTTACCGATGATATTGGTCTTACCGCCCTGGAATATGCCCGAAGGGATCGAGCGGAGCACGTATTTCTCGCCGTTGAATTCCAATGTATGACCGGCATTGGGGCCGCCCTGGAAGCGGGCTACGACCTGGTAGCCAGGCGTCAGCACATCCACAACTTTTCCCTTGCCCTCGTCACCCCATTGCAGGCCGAGGATAACGTCAACTTTTTTCATTGTATCCGGTAATATTTATGGCGCAAAAGACATTTTTTGCACCCAAAGGTAAGAATTATTATCCGAAATACCCAACCCGCGGCGGCGACTTTTCAACAATGTATCAGAAATAAGCGTGCCGCAAACCCGCTGCGGAAGGCAAAAGACAACGCCGGGAACGGCAGGAAACGGACACGGACAGCCAGCAGGAAACGGACGCGGGCAGCCAGCGGAAAACGATGCGGGGGGGGGCAGGAAACGGAGGCTCCGGTCAGCGGACGACCACCTCGGTCGGCCCGTTATAATCGACGCCCTGCGAGCCGAGGCGATAGACGGTCGTAAGGAAAGGGTTGTCGCGCGTGTCGGCCTGCAACTGCCCCGAGCAGGGGGTCAGGTCGAGCGTCACCAGCAGGTTGCCGCGGCAATCGAGCTGGCGCAGGGAAGAGTTGGATTTCAGGTCGAGGCGTGCGAGCAGGTTCCCGGCACAATCGAGCACCGCCAGCCCGCGCAGGCCGTCGATGTCGAGCGACGTGATTTCGTTGTCGCCGCAATCGAGCTTTTGCAGGTCGGGGCATTTGCGCAGGTCGAGCCGCGTGAGGTTATTGCCGCTGCAATCGAGCTCGCGCAGGCGGGAAAACTCGCCGATCTCCCACATCGCGGAGATGTTGCGGCCGGAGCAATCCATCACCAGGACGCGCTGCGCCTCGTAGCGCGAAATGCGTCCGTCGTGATCCAAATCGAACATTCCGAGACAGAATTGCTCGAAGGCGGGGTCTGTGAATGTAATATAAATACGCTTGTTCTTATCATCCTGCTCGTTCTCAGCAAGGCCGCAGGCCGTGAACAGCAGCAGAGCGAGGGCAGGGATAAAGCGCAGCATGGCCGGATCAGATATTCACGTCGTCGTCGGAGTCGCCGCCGCCGTCATCGGAATTGGCGTCGTCCTGGATTTCGTCGGCGCCCTTGATTTCGTCGTCGTAGTAATCCTTGTCGTCCTCCTCCTGCGCATTGTCGTCGATCTTCACGTCGATCTTCACCATATAGGCGATCTCGTCGGTATCGAACGGCACGGCATAGAAAAAATCGCCGTTGGGTTTGTCCACGCGCATCATCGCTTCGGTGAACCCCAGCGGGTATTTTTCCTTTACGGCATCCTGCAGTTCGGGAGTCAGGTTGTGAAAGCTCGTTACGATATGTTTCTTCGTCGTATTCTGTTTAGCCATAGTAATGCTTGGAAATTTTCTGCAATTATAAGCAAAATTTACATATCGCACCACATCCGTAATTTTTTTTTGCATTTTTTTTGAATTTGCAGGATGTTATAAACAAAATACGTACCTTTACGCAGGTTATACTTATATTATGATACGCGAGAAAATCGAAGAGCTGCGGCGGCAGCTCGAGTACCATAACTTCAGATATTACGTCGAAAACGCCCCCGAGATCTCCGACTTCGAATTCGACACGATGATGCGCGAATTGCAGGATCTGGAACGGGCGCACCCCGAACTGTCCGACCCCAATTCGCCCTCGGTGCGTGTCGGAAGCGACATCACGTCGGAGTTCCGGAGCGTAAAGCACCGGTTCCCGATGCTTTCGCTCGGCAACACCTATTCGCTCGACGAACTGCATGAATTCATCGCCCGCATCGAAAAGGAGGCCGGGCCGACGGAGTTCGTCTGCGAACTGAAATTCGACGGCACGGCCATATCGCTCACCTACGAGGACGGGCGGCTGCTGCGTGCCGTGACGCGCGGCGACGGCACGCAGGGCGACGACGTGACGGCCAACGTACGTACGGTGCGCACGGTTCCCCTGCGCCTGAGGGGCGACGACTGGCCGCCCTACTTCGAAATACGGGGCGAGATCCTGATGCCCTACGCCTCGTTCGACAAAATCAACGCCGAGCGCGAGGCGGCCGGGGAGACGCTCTTCGCAAACCCGCGCAACGCCGCGGCGGGGACGCTCAAGCAGCAGGCGTCGTCGGTGGTCGCACGCCGCGGCCTGGACTGCACGCTCTACCAGTTGGCGGGCGACGACCTGCCCTTCACGAACCACTGGGAAAGCCTGCAGAAAGCCCGCGAGTGGGGATTCAAAGTCTCGGACGCGGCGCGCATATGCCGCACTGCGGAGCAGATCGACGCCTACATCGCGCATTGGGACGAGGGGCGCCATGCCCTGCCCTTCCCGACCGACGGCGTGGTGATCAAGGTCAACGACTTCGCCGTAAGGCGGCAGCTGGGATTCACGGCCAAGGCCCCGAAATGGGCCGTGGCCTACAAGTTCAAGGCCGAGCAGGCGCTCACGCGGCTGGACAGCGTGTCGTTCCAGGTGGGACGCACGGGAGCCATAACGCCTGTGGCGAACCTCGAACCGGTGCTGCTGGCCGGGACGACCGTGCGGCGTGCGACGCTGCACAACGCCGAGCAGATGGCCCTGCTGGACATCCGCCCGGGCGACATGGTATACGTCGAGAAGGGCGGCGAGATCATCCCCAAGATCACGGGGGTAGACCTCTCGCAGCGGCCTGCGGACAGCAAACCGTTCGAATACATCACCGTATGCCCCGAATGCGGCACGCCGCTGGTGCGCTACGAGGGCGAGGCGAAGCACTACTGCCCCAACCAGGGGGGATGCCCGCCGCAGATCGTCGGACGCATCATCCATTTCATCCGCCGCAAGGCGATGGACATCGAGGGGCTGGGCGAAGAGACCGTGGAACTGCTCTATGAGAACGGGCTGGTGCACGACGTGGCCGACCTCTACGACCTGAAGGCCGGACAGCTGGCGGAATTGCCGCGGCTGGGCGAAAAGTCGGCCGACAACATCATACGCAGCATCCGCGGATCGGTCGAGGTGCCGTTCCGCCGCGTGCTGTTCGGACTCGGCATCCGCTTCGTGGGCGAAACGACGGCCAAATACCTGGCTGAGCATTTCCGCTCGCTCGACGCCGTGATGCGGGCCACGCGCGAGGAGCTGACCCAGGCCGACGAGGTGGGCGGGCGCATCGCCGACGCGATCATCGAGTATTTCGCCGACGAGCAGAACCACGCCATCATCCGCCGCCTGCGTGCCGCGGGGCTGAAGTTCGAGGAGGAGGCGCGGGAGCTGGCGTCGGAGTCGCTCGCAGGCCGCAGTTTCGTGGTGTCGGGCAAGTTCTCGCGCAGCCGCGACGAAATGAAGGAGCTGATCGAAATGCACGGGGGCAGGAACCTCGCGGCCGTATCGGCCAACGTCGATTACATCGTGGCGGGCGACAACATGGGCCCGGCGAAGCTCAGGAAAGCCGAGAAGCTGGGCGTGAAGATCATTTCCGAAGAGGAGTTCATCGCCATGGTCGGCGGGCAGGAAGCCCCGGCGGCAAGCGGAACGGAAGCCGACGGCGCAACAACGGCAAATAACGGCGGCAGGAACAATGGTGCCCCGGCCGCGGCGAGAAAGGCCGGGCCGGAAGGCGACGGAGCAATGCCCCATAGCGCCGGACGTAAAACCCCGGAGCCGGCAGCGACAGCCGATGATGCGGGTGCGCCGGGAAAAGACACGGCCGACAAGCCTGAAAAAGACACCGCGGGAAAGCCGGGGGAAAACACGGCGGACAAGCCTGGAAAGGACGCCGCGGGAAAGCCGGGGGAAGACACGGCCGACAAGCCTGGAAAGGACACCGCGGGAAAGCCGGGGGAAGACACGGCCGACAAGCCTGAAAAAGACGCCGCGGGAAAGCCGGGGAAAGACACGGCGAACAAGCCTGGAAAGGACACCGCGGGAAAGCCGGAGATACCGGGCCGGGGAAAACAGGTGAAACCCTCCGGGAAGAAGGGGGCGGAAGCGGCCGCGACGGAAGGCGGGGACGGCGAACCCGTCCAACAAGGCGAGTTGTTCTGAGCCCCGCGGAAAAGGAATACGCATAAAAAACTACATAATGCCAAACAGAATCATATGATACGACACAAGCTCTGCGGCGTGGGGGCCGCCATGATAACCCCCTTTACACCCGAAGGAAAAGTTGACTATCAGGCGCTGGCACGCATGATCGACTATGTGATCGAAGGCGGCGTGGACTACATCGTGGCGCTGGGCACCACGGCCGAGACGCCGACGCTCTACATGCCCGAGCGCGCCGTGATAGCCATGTTCATCACCAACCACATCGCGGGGCGCGTACCGCTGGTGATGGGCTGCGGCGGCAATTCGACGTCGGAGGTACTGGATCAGCTGCGCGAATTCGACCTGCGGGGCGCCGACGCCATCCTGAGCGTTACGCCCTACTACAACAAGCCCTCGCAGGAGGGGCTCTACCAGCATTTCCGCACCGTATCGGAGCACTCGCCGCTGCCGGTGATCCTCTACAACATCCCGGGACGCTCGGGCGTCAACATGACGGCCGAGACGACGCTGCGGCTGGCTCGCGAAATGAAGAACGTAATCGGCATCAAGGAGGCATCGGGCGACATCGAACAGATGCAGCACATCCTCGACCGGCGCCCCGAAGGGTTCATCGTGCTGTCGGGCGACGACGGCATGACGCTCGAACTGATGCGCCGCGGCGGCGACGGCGTGATCTCGGTGGCCGCGAACGCTTTTCCCAAGCGGTTCATGGAGTGTGTGAACTACGCCAAGGCCGGGGAGTTCGACCGTGCGGAAAAGGCATACGAATGCCTCGACGAAGCGGTGCACGCCCTGTTCGAAGAGGGCAACCCCGTGGGGGTGAAGTGCGCACTGGCCGAAATGGGCATAATCGGCCCGACGATGCGGCTGCCGCTCGTCGAAGGTTCGGAGGCGCTGCGCGAAAAGTTCCGCAAACTGATCGCGGAATACGATTTGCGCTGATTTGAGCGTTAGTGCCTAAAATACGGACAAAACACGGATATGAAAAATTTACTGCTGACATTGCTCCTGCTCCCGGCGCTGGCCGCGGCGAAAGTCCCCGTCGAGGAGGACATCGTCGCCAAGACGTCCGACCCCGATTCGCCGTTCTACTACACATCGCTGATGATGCGCTACAACGCGGGCGACGAGACGCTCACCGACGAGGATTACCACTACCTCTACTACGGCTACGCCCACCAGGAGAGCTACAAACCGATGGAGGCGAACCCCGACCTGGACAAGCTGCTGATGCTGGCATCGGGGCTCGACCCCGACAACCCGCTGGCCGAAACGCTCGACGCGATGCTCTACGTGGGCGAAGATGCGCTCGCCCGCGACCCGTTCAGCCCCAAAATCCTGAACCTGATGGCCTATGCCCACGGGGCGCTGGGCAACAAGCTGCAGGAGAAGATGTATTACAACAAGGTGAAGGGGGTGCTCCGCGCGATCGAGGATTCGGGGGATGCCCTCACGCAGAAGACCCCGCGCCATATCCTGATGTTCGACCATGCGCTCGACGTGATGGCATCGGAAGGTTACACCTACGGCAAGAGCCGCATCATCAGCCGTACGGTGGAATTCATCCCCTTCACGGCGCCCCGGATGGTCGGCGACAAGAAACGCAAAGGGCTCTATTACGACTTCGGCCGCGTATACTGGAACAAGCCCGAAGGATATACCTATAAACGTGACCGCACATGGCAATTCAACAACCTAAAACCCCGTACCTACAAATAATCCGGCGCACGCTGAGCCTGCTGCTGGCAGTGACGCTGCTCGCCGGGTGCGAAAAAACAGAGGAACGCGCAGGGCTGACCACGACGCAGGACGAAGTGGTATTGCGCAGCACGGCGGGTTCGGAGGCGGCATTCACGGTGTCGTCGACCGAAGCGTGGTCGCTCACCACCACGGGAAGCGGCTTCGACGTCTCCCCTACCCAAGGCGGCCGCGGGGAGACGACGGTAACGGTGAGGGCGCAGGACGACAATACGACGCCCCGGCGCAAGGCGCTGGGCAGCATGGCGCTGCGCCTGTCGTCGGGAAGGGCCGAGGCCACGGTCACCGTAGTGCAGAGCCCGACCGTCGCACCCCAGACGGTCGTCATGTACCTGCCGTGGTCGGGGAACCTGTACACGCATTTCCTCCAGAACATCGAGGACGTGAAGAAAGCCGTGGCGGGGAATATCCTCCGGGACAGCCGCCTTGTGGTATTCCTGCAGACGAGCGCCACCAAGGGGTCGTTGCGCGAACTGTACTACGACAACGGAGAGTGCCGCGAAACGGAACTGCGCACGTACGAAGACCTCGACGTGACGCAGGCCGAGACCATCACCGGGATTTTCGACTACATCAAGCAGACCGCACCCGCCGAACGCTATGGCATCACGATCGGGTCGCACGGCATGGCGTGGATCCCCGCATCGGGCTCGGGCCGGAGCGCTGCCGACGCGAAGGCCGGCACGGAACCGACGGCGACAACCGTCCCCGAGAAATGGCACTGGGAATACGTTTCGCCCGACGGGCAGTTCACCCGCTGGTTCGGCGACGGCGGTTCGCGGTGTACCAACACGACGACCTTCGCCGAGGCGATAACGGCCGCAGGAATCCGGTTCGAATACATCCTCTTCGACGACTGTTTCATGTCGTCGATCGAGGTGGCGTACGACCTGCGCAAAATCACCAGACACCTGATCGCCTCGCCCTGCGAGGTGATGGCCTACGGTTATCCCTACGACCTGGTGATGCCCTACCTGTTCACCGACGGCGGCACGGGATACGACCTGGACGGCGTATGCCGGAGTTTCTACGAATTCTACGAGCAATACGAGGCCCCGAACTATAACTGCGGGGCGATCGCCGTGACGGTATGCGACCATGTGGAACAGATGGCAAAAGTCATGCGCCTCATCAACAATGCATCGCCCGCGTACATCCCCGACCCGGAGAAACCGTTGCAGCAATACGAGTACCTCTATGCCCCGACGCGGTTCTACGACCTGGCGGATTACGTCTACCAACTGTGCGACGACACTGCCCTGCTAAAGGAATTCGACGAACAGCTCGCACGCACCGTCCCCGAACGCTACCGGCTGCATACGGAGTATTTCTATTCGGGCGGCAAGAGGCCGATCACGACCTATTCGGGCATTTCGACCAGCGCGCCGAGCACGAGCGGGATCGTGGTGAACAATATCCGAGACACAGGCTGGTACAAGGCGACGCACTGACAAGGCGGGCAGGCAGTATTTGCCCGGCAGCATGGCGGCCTGGAGACAGCGGCCTTGAGACAGCAGCCTGAAGACAGCAGCAGAAAGACAGCAGCCGGGAAACAGCAGCCGACGGGTGCAGCTGGCATAGCGACAACAGGCACGGCGGCAACAGGCACGGCCCGTCACCATACGCTCCCGCCGCGCGGGTGCCGTGGTTTTCCGGGCGCACCGGAATCGCCGCCATACCGCAGGAATGCGGGGACATCCCGCAACCACCCGGATATGCCGGGATTATCGCTGTTAAAACAGAAGGAGGCTCCCTCGACAGGAGCCTCCTTCTGATTGTACCCTTATCCCTCCGGACAAAGACCGGATGCAGGGACTTATTCGTACTGGCCGGACTTGAGCCGTTCGACCTCCTCGCGGGAGAGGAAACGCCAAGCTCCGCGCTTGAGGTTCTTCTTGGTCAGGCCGGCATAGTAGACCCGGTCGAGCTTGGTGACCGTGTAGCCCAAGAATTCGAAAATACGGCGCACGATACGGTTGCGGCCGGAGTGTATCTCGATGCCGATCTCCTGTTTGTTCTCCTTGACATAGGAAATTTCGTCGGCGAAGATTTCGCCGTCTTCGAGCGTGATGCCCTCGGCGATGCGATCCATATCGGCACGCGCCAGGGGCTTGTCGAGCGTCACCTGGTAGATTTTCTTTTTCAGATACGAGGGGTGCGTGAGCTGCTTCGTAAGGTCGCCGTCGTTGGTGAAAAGCAGCAACCCGAGGCTGTTCTTGTCCAGACGGCCTACGGGGTAGATGCGCTCCGTGCAGGCACCTTCGACCAGATCCATGACGGTCTTGCCGGCATGGGGGTCGTCGAGCGACGTGACATAACCCTTGGGCTTGTTGAGCACGAGGTAGACCTTCTTCTCGCCCTGCACGCGGCTGTCGTTGAATTTCACCTCGTCGGTGGGAAGCACCTTGGTGCCCAGCTGGGTGACGATCTGGCCGTTGACCGTGACCAGGCCTGCGGTGATGAAATCGTCGGCCTCGCGGCGCGAGCAGAGGCCCGACTGCGCGAGAAAACGGTTCAGGCGCATTTCGCCGACCTGCTTTTCGGGCGTGAATTTCGGGTAGGAAGCCGGTTTGTCGTCGTGCTTCCTCGGCCCCGGCTTATAGGGTTTGTCGCCGAATTTACGGTCGCCGTATTTCTTATCCCCGAACTTACGTTCACCGTAGGCGGGCTTGTCGCCATACTGGCGGCGCGGTTTGTCGCCGTCACGGTGTTCGTAACGGGGTTTATCGCCGAATTTGCGCTCGCCGTAGGCGGGCTTGTCACCGTACTGGCGGCGTGGTTTGTCGCCGTCGCGGTTTTCGTAGCGGGGCTTGTCGCCGAATTTGCGCTCGCCGTAGGCGGGCTTGTCACCGTACTGGCGGCGCGGTTTGTCGCCGTCGCGGTGCTCGTAACGGGGTTTATCGCCGAAACTACGTTCGCCGTAAGCAGGCTTGTCGCCGTACTGGCGGCGCGGTTTGTCGAATGCAGGGCGGTTGTCCGCCGTGAAATGGGGATTGTAGGAGGCCCGCTCACGGGGCCCCTCGCTGGACGGTTGCTCCGAATCGGCAGCATCACGCTGTAAACGCGGGCGACGCTCGACACGCTCCGCCGTAGCAGTCACGGTACGCTGGCGCTTGTCGCGTCCGAAACGCGAAAGTACCGTGGTCGAGTCGTTTTTGTTGTCTTTCATACGTATTTGAATGAGTTTGTGGGGCAAAGGTAATCCATTTTTCCGGATTACGGCATATTGCAGACCCGATTTGGCGATAAAAGACAGGGGCCGTTACAAATTCGCCGCTTTTGCCTTATCTTTGCACCCGTAAACGACGTCCGGCAGGGGTTGCCGGACATCCCCGCCCCGCACCTATGAACATGAACCGCGAAATACTGCGCATCGCGCTCCCGAATATCGTTTCGAACATCACCGTGCCGCTGATGGGAATCGTGTCGACGGCCATCGCCGGGCACTGGGGCGCGGATTCGGCGGCGACGATCGGCGCACTGGCCATCGGGGTGTCGATCTTCAACTTCATCTACTGGAACTGCTCGTTCGTGCGCATGGGAACCAGCGGACTCACGGCACAGGCGTTCGGCGCAGGGAATTTCCACGAATGCACCAACATGCTCGTAAGGGCGATGGTCGTGGCAGCAGGCATGGGATTGCTGATGCTCGCCCTGCAATACCCGCTGGGCGAGCTGGCCCTGTGGGGACTGAACGGCAACGAAATGACGCGCGAATATTTCTACGCCCGCATCTGGGCCGTACCGGCTGGCATCCTCCTGTTCGGGTTCAACGGCTGGTTCACGGGTATGCAGAATGCCATGATACCGATGTTCACGGCTATTTCGGTCAACGCGGTGCATGTGCTGTGCAGCCTTTGGTTCGCCTTCGGCATGGACATGGGGATCGTCGGCATCGCCTACGCCTCGGTGATCGCACAGTGGACGGGCGTGGGGCTTTCGCTGCTGCTGCTCATGCTGCGCTACCGCAAGGTGCTGACGGGCATCGACTGGGCCGAGGTATTCGACATGAAACCGCTCAAAACCTTCTTCATCGTCAACCGCGACATCATGCTGCGTACGCTCTGCATCGTGGCGGTCTACACCTTCTTCACGGGGGCTTCGGCCCGCATGGAAGACCCGGTGCTGCTGGCCGTGAACACCCTGCTGTTGCAGCTCTTCACGCTCTTCTCGTACATGAACGACGGCTTCGCATATGCCGCCGAAGCGCTGACCGGACGGTTCATCGGCGCCCGGGACGTAAAGGCGCTGCGCGACTGCCTGCGGCGCTGCATCGCATGGGGCACGGCCGTGTCGGTACTGTTCGTGGGAATCTACATCGTCTGGTGGCGCGACCTGGTGGGGCTGTTCATCGACGATTCGGCCGCAAACGCCGCGACGATCGTGGAGGTCGCCGGACGGTATATCGTATGGATCATCCTGATCCCCGTAGCCAGCGCCATGCCCTTCATCATGGACGGCATCATGGTGGGCGCCACGCAGACGCGCGTCATGCGCAACTCGATGTTCTGGGCTACGGCAGCCTATTTCGGCATCTTCTATATCGGGCATACGCTCATAGGCAACAACGCCCTGTGGCTCGCCTTCACGCTGTACATGTTCCTGCGCGGCGTGCTGCAATACTTCATGACGCACAGCCTGCGGACAATCTACCGCAAAGCCGGCGCATAAGGAAGAGGCGGTGAATCCCCGGGCAGGGAGAGGCCGGAACGGCCCAGGAGAGGCAACGTCCGGAATCTGGAAGGTTTCCTGCGATAACAGGCCGCATATCCGGGGAAAATCACTAAATTAGCGGAACGCCCCCCAAAAAACCCGCCATGATCTTATCCGAAAACGCACTCTATATCAAATATATCCGACTGAAAGAGGCCGGAGATTTGCCGCACGAATACCCCTATACGGTGCCCGCGCTGGCGGGGTTCAGCGGGTTGCGGTTCCGCCGCCCGGTGACGTTCATCGTGGGCGAGAACGGCATGGGCAAATCGACGCTGCTGGAAGCCATCGCCGTAAAAGCGGGATTCAATGCCGAGGGCGGGTCGAAGAACTTTCGGTTCGCAACGCGCGAGACTCATTCCCCGCTATACGGGAACCTCGTGCTCGGACGCGGGTTGCAGCCGCGCGACGGCTATTTCCTGCGTGCCGAAAGTTTCTACAACGTCGCCACCGAAATCGACCAGATAGCCGACGGCATACACCGCTATTACGGCGACAAGTCGCTCCACAGGCAATCGCACGGCGAAAGCTTCCTGAGCCTGCTCGAACACAGGCTCCGCGGAAACGGGCTCTATATCTTCGACGAGCCCGAGGCCGCCCTCTCGCCGTCGCGGCAGATGTATATGCTGTGCCGGATAAAACAACTCGTGGAAAGCGGATCGCAGTTCATCGTCAGCACCCACTCGCCTATCGTCATGGCCTACCCCGGCGCCGACATCTACGAGATCGCGGACAACGGACTGCAACTCACCGAACTGGAGCAGACGCCGCATTACCTGCTGATGAAACGCTTTTGCCTCGACCACGAAGGGATGCTCCGGCAGTTGGGCTTCGACATCCGGAAACCTTGAAGCGCGGGTCGCGCCACAGGCAGAATGCCCGGAGATCGGCACAACAGCACAGGCATTTCGCACGGATGCCGCACAGGATTTCTTGCACGGATATCTTGCACGAGTATCTTGCACGGATATTACCCTACGAATTCGACGGCACGGACATCACGACAGGCGCATCGGCGCATGAAAAATCCCGGCTCCGCGTTTCGGAGCCGGGATTCCTGTAAGCGCAGGGCGGCAGCGCCGCTCCCGCAGGGGATTATTCTTCGCCTTTGGCTTCTTTGAGCAGGGTGTTGTACTTGTTGTACTTGTCCATCATGCCCTCCTCGTCGCGCAGGCGGAAGCAGATCGACTTGAGGAAGTCAAGCGTATTGACGTCGTCCTTTTTCAGCTCGTATGCCTTTTCGAACCAGGGCACGGCATCCATATAGACGGCATTCACCTCCTTCAGGTCGGTATCGTAGGCAGTCTGGCTGCTATACTGCTTCTCGTTCATCACCTTGTTCATCTCGTCGGCCTTGATCGTGTAGAACACGCCCAGGTAATAGTTGCCTTCGAACAGGTCGGGCTTCAGCTCAACGACCTTCTTGAACGATGCGATGCTCTCGTCGTAGTTTTTCAGCGCATAGAAGATACGGCCGCGGCCGAACCAGAGGTCTACGTTCTCGGGGTTGTCGGCAATGGCCGAGTCGATCAGCGTTACCAGGTCGGCAGGGTCGCCCACGCCCTCTTCGGAGGTGTAGAGCTGCATCAGGCCGTCGAGGATACGCTCGTTCTTCGGGAATTTCCCGATACCCGTGATCAGGGCGTCCTTGGCCAGCATGACATTGTCCTGGCTGACGTTCTTCAGGCCGTAGTAGCAGTGGAAGAGGTAGTAGTAGATGTTACCCTCCTCGTCGGTATACCCCAGGTCGATCGCTTTCTTGAGGTACTCGGCACCCTGTCCGAACGACGAGGGGTGCGCCGAACCGTCCACCGTGCGCAGGTAACCGGCATAGTAAAGCAGCGCGGGGTCAGCGGCTGCGCCGTAAGCAGGGCTCGACTGCGCCTGGAAAGCCGTGGCATAGGCGTCGGCGGCTGCAACGTACTCGCCCGTGTCGATGCCCGTATTACCGACCTGCGAACAGAAATCGCTGATCTGCTGCAACCCGTCCTTCGCCTTCGCAGCGCTCTTGGGGTCGATCTCGTAAGCCTTGTTGTAAGCCTCGATGGCCATAGCAGGGGCCTCTTTCAGCACCCAGTCGGTCTGCGTCCAGGTAACTACCTTGCCGTCCTTGATATAGGCGATGAAATAGGGGTATTCCCACGCTTCGTAGGGAACGTTGAGAAGCGTCACCTGCTTGGTGGCCGAAGGTTCGCCCACGGCCAGCTTCAGCATCGCGGCGTCCATGTTGACGAAGAGGCTCTTGGTCGGTTCCACGGCAGCCTCGTACAATGCTTTGCCACGGTTGATCCACGTGGAGGCCTTCGCGTTCTTCTTCGCGTCGGCGATGTCGGCGTCGCTCTTCTCGATCTTGGAGAGGAGCCCGCTCTTGTTGACTTTCTGCGCCTGAACAGCGGGGATTGCCATGAGCAGGGCAGCGAAAGCCGTCAAAAATGTTTTCTTCATAACAAATTTAATTTAAAGTTTTTCAAATTAATTTCATCTATTCCTCCGCCGGCTGTCCTGCATCGGGTGTTGCGTCCCCGGCACCGGTAGCCTCTGCGGACTGTACTTCTTCTTCATCGCCGGCTGCAGGCACGGCCATCACCGAGGCAATGGCATCGCCGTCACGCAGGTTGATGATACGCACGCCCTGCGTAGCACGACCCGCCAGGCGGATCTGCGACACGGCCGTACGTATGGTAAGTCCCGAACGGTTGATAATCATCAGGTCGTTGTCGTCCGTAACGGCCTGTATGGAGATAAGTTTGCCGGTTTTCTCCGTCACGTTGATCGTCTTCACACCCTTACCGCCGCGGTTGGTGATGCGGTACTCGTCGAGGTCGGTACGCTTGCCGTAACCGTTTTCGCTCAGCACCAGTACGTCCTGCGTCGAATCGGGTTCCACACAGATCATGCCGATCACCTCGTCGGACTCCTCGATCGAGATGCCGCGCACACCGGCGCCGACACGCCCGATCGGGCGCACCGTCGACTCGTTGAAGCGGATGGCCTTGCCTTCGCGGGCCGCAATCATCACTTCGGCGTTGCCGCTGGTGAGCTTGGCCTCGATCAGCTGGTCGCCCTCGCGGATGACGATGGCGTTCACACCGTTCTGGCGCGGGCGCGAGTAGGCTTCGAGCTTCGTCTTCTTGATCGTACCGTCCTTGGTACACATGATGATGAAGTTGTTGTTCACATACTCGGCGTCGTTCAGGCGCTTGACGTTGATATAGGCGCGAACCTTGTCGTCGGGTTCGATCTGGATGACGTTCTGGATGGCGCGTCCCTTCGAGGAGCGTGCGCCTTCGGGGATCTCGTAGACCTTGAGCCAGTAGCAGCGCCCCTTCTCGGTGAAGAAGAGCATCGTATTGTGCATCGAAGCCACGTAGATGTGCTCGATGAAGTCCTCGTCGCGCGTAGCACTGCCCTTGGCGCCGACGCCGCCGCGGTTCTGCGTGCGGTATTCGGCCAGCGGGGTGCGCTTGATGTAGCCCATGTGCGAGATGGTGATGACCATGTCGTCGTCGGCATAGAAATCCTCGGGGTTGAACTCCTCGGAGGCATAGACGATCTCCGAACGGCGCTCGTCGCCGTATTTTTCCTTGATTTCGAGCAACTCATCCTTGATGATCTGCATTTGCAGGCCGACGTCGGCGAGCACCTCCTTGAGGTGGGCGATGGTTTTGGTCAGCTCGTCGCGCTCGGCGGTGAGCTTGCCGTATTCGAGCCCCGTCAGGGCGCGCAGGCGCATCTCGATGATGGCCGAAGCCTGGAGGTCGCTCAGCTCGAAACGCTCGATCATGGCCTGCTTGGCCAGGTCGGGGGTCTGCGACGAACGGATGATGTGCACGATCTCGTCGATGTTGTCCTGCGCGATCAGGAGGCCCAGCACGATGTGCAGCCGCTCCTCGGCCTTGCGCAGGTCGAAGCGCGCACGGCGCACCACCACGTCGTGGCGGTGGTTGACGAAGTGCTTGACCAGGTCGCGCATCGGCAGCAGCTGCGGACGGCCGTTCACCAGCGCGATGTTGTTCACCGCGAACGAAGTCTGGAGCGGAGAGTTCTTGAAAAGCGTATTGAGCACGACGCTCGCCACGGCGTCGTGTTTGAGGATGATGATGATGCGCAGGCCGTTGCGGTCGGACTCGTCGTTGATGTAGGAGATGCCGTCGATCTTCTTTTCGTTGATCATGTCGGCGATCTTCTTGATCATCTCGGCCTTGTTGATCATGTAGGGAATTTCGGTGATGACGATGCACTCGCGGCCGCTGGGGGTATGCTCGATGTCGGTCTTGGCACGCATCATGACGCGGCCGCGGCCCGTAAGCATGGCCTCCCGAACACCCTCGTAGCCGTAGATGATACCGCCCGTGGGGAAATCGGGGCCCTTGATATACTGGAGCATCTCCTCGCCCGTGATTTCGGGGTTGTCGATATAGGCGCAGCAGGCGTCGACCACTTCGCAGAGGTTATGCGGGGCCATGTTGGTGGCCATACCTACGGCGATACCGCTGGCGCCGTTGACGATCAGCAGCGGGATCTTCGTGGGCAGCACCGTGGGTTCGGGGATCGTATCGTCGAAGTTGAGCGTCCAGTCGACGGTCTCCTTGTCGATGTCGGCCATCACCTCGTCGGTGATCTTCTTCATGCGGGCCTCGGTGTAACGCATGGCAGCCGGCGAGTCGCCGTCCATCGAACCGAAGTTACCCTGGCCGTCGACCAGCGGGTAGCGCATCGACCACTCCTGTGCCAGACGCACCATCGCGTCGTAGACCGACGAGTCGCCGTGGGGGTGGAACTTACCGAGCACGTCGCCGACGATACGCGCCGACTTACGGGTCGGTTTGTCGGAGTAGAGGTTGAGCTCCGCGCTCATATCGTAGAGGATACGGCGGTGCACGGGCTTCATGCCGTCGCGCACGTCGGGAAGCGCACGCGACACGATGACCGACATCGAATAGTCGATGTACGCCGACTTCATCTGCTCTTCGATATTGATAGGAATGATACGTCCTGTCAAACCTGCATTCTTTTCTTCTTCAGTTAGCATCTTATCTCTTTAAAATTACAGTCTTTTAACGAACAAAAATACGATTTATTTCCGATCTGAGCAACTTTAAGCCCATAAATATCGCATCCGGGCGGAAGATTTCCGGGACAACGCCCCGTTTTTGCCCCTTTTCCGGCGATCTGACGGCCTCAAAAAAAAATCCCGGCAGACTGACGGCATCCGCTTGCGCGTTCCGGATCGTTTCACTACCTTTGCGGCCTCTATTCCCCGAACATGGCACAGATAAACACACCCAAGGAAGTACTCGCGCTGGCTCAGAAGTCGGCAACGGGCAAAATGCAACTCCCGGCGGGCAAGACCCTTCTGCTGGCATTCCTGGCCGGCGCATACATCGCCATGGGCGGACTCTTCTCGCTGATGGCGGGGTTCGGGTTCCCCGGGGCGGCCGAAGCGCCCGGGTTGCAGCGCCTGCTCTCGGGGCTGGTATTCCCGCTGGGGCTCATCCTGGTGGTATTCGCCGGGGCGGAGCTCTTCACGGGCAACAACGCCGTGCTCGTACCCGGGGCGCTGGGCCGCAGGTACGGATGGGGCAAGGTATTGCGCAACTGGGGGCTGGTATACGCGGGGAATTTCATCGGGGCGGCCTTCTTCGCCTATTTCCTGGTGGTGCTGCCCGGCGTACTCTCGTCGGAGCTGTGGCGCGAAGCGGCCTGCAACGTGGCGCAGGCCAAGGTTTCGATGCCGTGGCTGACGGTATTCCTGCGCGGCGTGGGCGCCAACTGGCTGGTATGCCTCGCGGTATGGCTCGGGCTGAGTGCCGACGACGCGGCAGGCCGTATGATGGGGTTGTTTTTCCCGGTCATGTGCTTCGTGGTGATCGGTTACGAGCACTGCATCGCCAACATGTTCTTCATCCCGCTGGGGATGATGCTGGGCGCCCCGGTGACGGCGGCGGACATGGTCGCCGCAAACCTGGTTCCCGCCACGCTCGGGAACATCGCGGGCGGCGGCATCTTCGTCGGCGGGCTCTACTGGTACCTCAACCGGAAATAGGGGTCAATCCGCCAGCCGGAGCCACAACCGCCCGTGGCGGAAATCGAAGACCACCCGGAATGCGGAGAAGAATTTTACGCCGAGGAAACCGTCGCCGGGGAGTTTCATCGGTTTGTCGAGCACCACGACAGGCAGCCCGCAGAAGGGGTAGCGCCCCATGAAAGTGGCTACGGCGGGCATCAGCACCCGCAGGGTCATCCCGCCCGGCGTCCGGCCTTCCACCAGATCGACAGGGGCACGCGACACGAATTTCCCGACCGCAGGCTTGAATGCGAAGAGTGCCAGCAGGTTGGCATTGCCCAGATCGACGACCAGCCGCATCGGCATCGCACGGCTGCGTCCCCGGACATCGGACAAGCGCACCGTATCCGCAACCCAAAACATCCCCGATTGCCCGTCGGCCACCAGTTCGTAGGCCTCCCACCCGTCGCCGGGTTGCGGCAGGCCCCCGGATGAGAGCGGACGGAAAATGCCGCGGCGGACATCGAGCTCGAAAATACCGGGCGCAGCCACGCTGTCGGTCGTGAAGGTATGGAGCGGGTAGAGCAGGTCGCAGGGCTTGCGTCGCCGCAGATCGACGACATAGCTCTCGCACAAACTGCGCGTATCCCCCACCCTGACCCCCGGTGCCAGTTTATAGCGGGCCGAATAGTCCGTGCCGCCGGCCATGCGGAAACGCACGGGGCGTTCGAGTTCGACGGGTTCGAAAAGCCCGGGGTGCGACCAGACCAGCGCGCTGTCGACCAGCGGAAAATAGACGCCCGATTCGAGAAACACCCGCACCAGTATGGAATCCCCTACGAAAGACGCCGCATAGAGCAGATCGCGCTCGGAGGTAAGCTCCCATGCCGTGCCGGAAGGCAGCTGCCCGCCTGTCGGCGACGGGTCTTCCGGCGCCGCAGCCAGCGTCGCCGCGGGGATGGCGACGGACAACAGCAGCATGATCGGCCGGCGGAACATGGTCAGCGGAAGTCGATGAATTCGTACCCGGCGTAGTTATCCTTCGCAAAGGCCTTGAGCGGCGTTTCGAGGGGCTTGATGCCCAGCACCGAAACCTGCACCTGCTCGCCGTCGTAATCGTAGCGGAGCGACACGGGACGCATCGCGGCGGTATCGACCGTAAGGACGATATTGCCCGCCGAGGAGGTATTCCCGGGCGCAGGGGTCAGACGCACCACGGCATGCCCCTCCTGCTCGCCGGCGAGCGAGGCCGCATATTCGCTGCCGAGGAAATCGAAGGCATGGACGGGGTTATTGAGGATATTGCGGCTGTCGGTGTCGACCACGTCGATCGTCACCTCGCGGCGGCGGTTGTCCACCTCGTAGCGAACGGCTCCGTCGCAGTAAACCTCGGCATCGCCCAGCACGAGGTAATAACCTTCCCCCTCGACGGCATAGCGCCCGCGCGTGACGTATTCGTCCGAGCGCACCTCGAACGACACCCCGTAGGCACCCAGTGCCCGGAAGCCGTCACGAACCCCGGCAAGTATCCCGGCGGCACGGTCGGCGGCCGGAGGCAACGGGCTGGCCCCCTGCGTCGCACCGGCGGCAGCGGCCGAAGCCGCGGAACCGGAGGAGGAACCGAAAACGGAATCCGTAGCGGAACCGGAAGAGAAACCCGCCGCGGAACCGGAGGTGAAAGCGGCGTAAATAACGGGCGACCCATGGAAGCCAAAGAGCGCATGGAAACCCGGGGCGGGATCAGCCTGAAAACCGGAGGCCGAGGCGTCGCGGCAGGCAAAAGCCGAAGCAGAGGCGGGAACCGCCGGGAAATCAGAGGCGGCCGCAAATCCGCAAGCAGCCGGCACATCCGCGGCGACGGGGAGTGCGGCGACGCATTGCATCCCGGAAAGCAGCAACAGGAGGGACAGGAATCGGTTCATGGCAGCATCAGAATAGGCCCAGCTCCTGCAACTTGGCTTCGAGCGAGGGCATGTCATGGAAAAGGATGTCGCGCGGCTTGGCTCCCTGCTGACGGCCGACGATGCCGGCACGTTCGAGCTGCATCATGATGCGCCCGGCACGGTTGAAGCCCACCTCGTAGTTGCGCTGGATCATCGAGGTCGAGATATTGCCGCCCGAAACGGCGTCGCGAGCGATCTCGGCGAAGAGCGAATCGTATTTCACGGGGGCGGAGTCCTCGCTGCCCATGCTCCCCGAAGAATCGCCCGTATCGGGCGTATAGTCGGGCAGCGAATAGGCCGAGGTATAGCCCTGCTGCTTCGATATATACTCGACGATGCGTTCGACCTCCTTGGTTTCGACCAGCGCGCACTGGATACGGGTCAGTTCCCCGTCCTTCGAGAAGAGCATGTCGCCGCGGCCGATAAGCTGGTTGGCCCCCGGCTGGTCGATGATCGTACGCGAGTCGATCATCTGCATCACGCGGAAGGCGATACGCGCGGGGAAATTGGCCTTGATACCGCCCGTGATGACCTTCACGTCGGGGCGCTGCGTGGCGATGATCAGGTGGATGCCGACGGCACGCGCCTTCTGCGCGAGGCGCATGACGGGCCCCTCGACCTCGCGGGCGGTCATGATCAGGTCGGCGAACTCGTCGACCACCACGACGATATAGGGCAGGTAGCGGTGCCCGTTGAGCGGGCTGAGCCGCCGGGCGGTGAATTTCTCGTTGTACTCGGCGATGTTGCGCGCCCCGGCTTTCTTGCAGAGTTCCAGGCGGCTGTCCATCTCCGTGCAGAGCGAATTGAGCGTGTAGACCGCCTTCTTGGGGTCGGTGATGATGGCATCGTCCTCGGACTCCATCTTGGCGAGGAAGTGGCGCTCGATCTTGGCATAGAGCGAGAACTCGACCATCTTGGGGTCGATCATCACGAACTTGAGCTGCGCGGGGTGCTTGCGGTAGAGCAGCGAGGTGATGATGGCGTTCAGCCCCACGGACTTACCCTGTCCCGTGGCGCCCGCCACCAGCAGGTGCGGCATCTTGGCCAGGTCGAACACGTAATTCTCGTTCTGGATCGTACGGCCGATCACCACCGGGAGCTCGGCCTTCGACTCCTGAAAACGCAGCGAACGCACGGCGGAGTACATCGACACCACCTGCTTGTCGCGGTTGGGCACCTCGATGCCGATGGTTCCCTTGCCGGGGATAGGGGCGATGATGCGGATACCCAGCGCCTTGAGGCTCTGGGCGATGTCGTTTTCGAGCCCCTGGATCTTCGAGATCTTGACGCCTTGCGCCTGCACGATCTCATAGAGCGTCACGGTGGGGCCGACCGTGGCCTTGATACGCTGGATGGGGATACCGAAATTGCGGAGCGTATCCTCGATCTTGGTCTTGTTCTCGAAAATCTCCTCGTCGCTCACTTCCGAGTCGGAAACATAGTCTTCGAGCAGCGTCACGGGCGGCTTGTGGTAGTTCACGAGGTCTTTCAGCGGGTCGTAGCTCTCGGTCGGGATCGCCTTTTCATCGACCAGGCGGGCTTCGTTGGCCTCGACGGTCACGACGACGCCCCCGGCAGGAACGGGTATCTCGGTAAACGGCCCGTCGGGGAGCGGCTCCCCGGATACAGGAGCGGCAGCGGAGGGCATCCCGGCAACAGAGGGCATCCCGGCAGCCGGGGCCGGTGTCCCGACGGGGTCTTCCCCGCCCAGGGATAATTCGGTGAAAGGTTCGTCGGACACAGGCGCAGCAGGCCGGACAGCAGTGCCGGCGGCAGGACGCACCGCGGGGCGTTCCAGCTCGACAAGCCCGCTGGGGCCGATCACCAGCCGGCCTTCGGGGCGCGACAGGTCGACCTCGGTAAACTCGCCGTCGTCATCGGATGCGGCGGCCTCTGCCGCCTGCGGGGTTTCGGGCACAATGGGCATGCCATCGGGGCCCAGTTCCACGAACGGATCGTCGTCCGCATCGCGGCGGGCGGCCTGCCCGGCGGCAGCAGGCCCGGGAGTACGTGCGGCGCGGGGCATTTCCGGCACCGGACGCTGCACGGCCAGTTCGGGTTCGGGACGGCGCACGACCACCTCGGGCTCCACCTTCACGGCAGACTCCACGGCCGGAGTGTCGGCCGACCGCTTGGCAGGCCTCTCTCCGGGATTCCCGACGGATTCCGCAGCTACAGCAGCCGCATCCCCGGCGGCATCGGACGGTTGCCCGTGCGCGTGCACGACCTTATGTTTGACGATCTCGACGATCCTGCCGCTCTTGTCGACCATGACGTTGCCCGCACGGTTGACCTTGTTGATGAAATTGCGGTTGATGAATACCCCCGTAAGGATCCAGCAGCCCAGCAGCAGGATCAACGTCCCCAGCACCCCGATATGCGTGCGCAGCAGCGCCGCGGTCTCGATGCCGAAGGCACCGCCCCACCCCGTCGAACTGCAAAGGCTCCACTTGTCCGAGAAGGCGAAGCCCAGCGTCAGCGAACTGAGGATCAGGACGAGGAAAAGCGAGAGGATCGAATGGTTGAACAGCAGCGGGCGCTGGCGGATGACGCGCACGCCGACGAGCAGCACCATCACCGGGATCAGGATACCGGATACGCCGAACGAGTTGTCGACCAGCATGCGTCCCAGCCTGGCACCCGCCCAGCCGCAGAGGTTTCCGGGCTCTACGCCCAGCGTGGCACGTTCCTCGGGCGAGAGCAGCAGTCCGCTCTGGTCGGCCGCCCAGGTGAAGAACGAGAACAGTACGGCCGAGGCGGCGAACAGCCCGATGAAAAGCAGCAGCAGGCCCGCGACCCAGCGTGCACTGTCGCTGTTGGAACGCTGGACTTTCTGCCGTCCGTTGGGGGATGAGGATGTATTTTTAGATGCCATCTGTGTTGCGCTTGATTTTTATCAAGCGAAGTTACGCATTTTTTTTGACATTTCGGAGCCGGCGCCGACTTTATTGAAACCGGAACCGTATCCGGCGGGCATAATTGCAAATAAATCGTTATCTTCGCACACGTTTCAGCAGGCTGCGGCCCGCATGGGAAGGCCGGCACTCCGCACGGCGCCCGTAAACACGCCACGCCTGCGCGACATTTAAGGATATATTGCGCACCCACTAAAACCGAATGAAGAAAATGATCCGGAACACAGGACAGAAGGAACACATCGTATGGCTGGATGTCATCAGGCTGGCTGCCATACTGATGGTGATCGGGGTTCATTGCATCGACCCCTTCTACATTTCGCCAGCCATGCGGGGCATCCCCGAATATACGCACTGGGCGACCGTCTACGGTTCGCTGTTCCGCCCTTCGGTGCCGCTGTTCACGATGATGACGGGCTTACTGCTGCTGCCCGTGCGGCAACCGCTGGGGACATTCTACAAAAAACGTATTTTCAGGATCCTTTTCCCCGTGCTCATCTGGTCGGTACTCTACAACATGTTCCCCTGGTTCACGGGGGTGCTCGGGCTGCCGGAAAACATCATCGGGGATTTCTTCTGCTACACGCAGGGGCACGAATCGCAGGCGCTGGGCGACTCGCTCAAAGACGTGGCGATGATCCCGTTCCAGTTCAGCTTCAAGGAGAACCACATGTGGTACATGTATTTGCTGATAGGGCTCTACCTCTATATGCCGTTCTTCTCGGCATGGGTCGAAAAGGCGACCCGGAAAGAGATGCGGGCCTTCCTGGCGATCTGGTTCGTCTCGCTCTTCCTGCCCTACATGTCCGCATACATAGCCCCCTATTTCGGGGTCGGGTACCTGTTCGGCGAAAGCACCTGGAACGCATACGGGCTGTTCTACTATTTCGCGGGGTTCAACGGGTACCTGCTGCTGGGGCACTACATGAAGAAAGGCAACGATTGGAGCATGGCAAGGACACTTGCGACCAGCGTCATACTATTCGGAGCCGGATATTGCATCACCTACACCGGATTTGCCGCGGCAGCGGCCGACAGCATGTCGACGGAGGCGGACATGGAACTGTTCTTCACCTTCTGCAGCCCGAACGTGGCGATGATGACCACGGCGGTATTCCTGCTGATGCAAAAAATCCGCATCCGGCGCCAGACCATCGTCAGGCTGCTCGCCAACATGACCAAATGCGGGTTCGGGATCTACATCGTGCACTATTTTCTGGTAGGGCCGTTCTTCCTGCTCATCGGCCCGTCGTCGCTGCCCATCCCGCTGCAAGTCCCCGTAATGGCAGTATGTATCTTCGCCGTCGCATGGGCATTTACGGCACTGGTATATAAATTATTGGGCAAAAAGGCCGCTTACATCATGGGATAGCCCGGCCGCGGGAGATATTCCAACGAGCCGGCGGGCTGCATCCTTTTCGGAGTGCAGCCCGCCGGCTCGTTGGAAGGCAGGTCGTCAGACCGACGCCTGCGCCTTGCGTTCCAGACGGAGGCGGTAGGCCTCGTCGGCAAAGGTGCGAAACGTATATTCCGCGCGGTGGGCGGGGTCGGCGCGCAGGCCGTAACGGTCGAGCAGCTGCACGACGCGGCGGGCGACGGCGGGCGACGGGTCGACGACCGTGACGCCGCGGCCCGCGAGGACACGTTCGAGGACGGGCAGCAGAAAAGGATAGTGCGTGCAGCCGAGCACGATCTGGTCGGCCCCGTGCTCCAACATCTCCGCGACGGCGGCACGGACGGTGGCCTCGGCCTGGGGCGTCGCCTCCAGATCGTTTTCGACCAGTTCGACGAAGCCCCGGCCGGGTGCCGTGACGAGGTCTACGCCGTCGCCGTACCTGGCCGCCGTGCGGCGGAAGAGTTCGCCGTCGAGGCTCCGTTCGGTGGCCAGCACCCCCACTACCCCGCTGCGGGTCGCCAGGCAGGCGGGTTTCACGGCCGGCTCCATGCCCACGATCGGCATGGGGGCGTATTTCTCCCGCAAAAAGTCGATGGCGGCGGCCGTAGCGGTATTGCAGGCCACGACAACCAGCTTGCAGCCCTCTGCCACGAGGCTGGCGACGGCCTCGTCGGCAAGGCGTTCGACCTGCGGGCGGGGACGCGACCCATAGGGGCAGTTCTTACCGTCGCCCAGGTAGACGAGCGACTCCGTGGGGAGCGCACGGCGCACCTCGCGCCAGACGGTCAGCCCGCCCAGCCCCGAATCGAAAACACCGACGGGTGCGTTATTTGAAAGTTTATCCACGTCTTTCAGGAGTTGCAGAATATCATCGTCCGCGGCACGGCCGCGTCGTATCGTTCGCTGCGGTTTCCGCTACCCCGGGTACTCCCGGGGCGGAAGCCGCAGGGGATTCTCTAATTCAGGCCGAGCTGCCGCAGGATATGCTCCACGACCTGATCGTCGGACATCGCATCGCAGTCGACGACCAGCTGCGCCTGCGCATAGAAGGGTTCGCGCACGGCCATGTCCCCCTCCATGAACGCCACCAGCCCGGCATCGTCCAGCCCCCGCAGCCGGGGACGTTTCCGGCGCCCGTAAGGGCTCAGGCGGCTGGCGATCTGCGCCGCGCTGCGCCGCAGGAAGACGGTATGTCCCACGCCGTTCATGCGCTGCATGTTATCGCCCCACGTGGGGAGCCCCCCGCCCGTCGAAACCACGGCTTCGCCGCCTGCTGCGATCGCCCGTTCGAGTGCCTCGCGCTCCGCTTCGCGGAACCGCGCCTCGCCTTCGTAACGGAAGACATCGGCGACGGAGGCTCCCGCCTGCTCCTCGACCAGCGTGTCGGTATCCACGAAACCGATGCCCAGCCTGCGCGCCAGCTTGCGTCCGAGGGTGCTCTTGCCGCATCCCATGTAACCGATCAGGAAGAGGGGTTTCATCGCCGGCAGGTCAAAACAGGTTCAGTTGTTCGGGGTCGATCACTTCGTCGACGTCGCCCCTGGCGCGTTCGATCTCGAACTCCACCCCGCCCGCCGTAGTTCCCGTACGGGGCAGCCCGTCGGGCCGGGCCGGGGTTTTCTTCGCCCCGGAAGCCTTCGCAGCCGCAGCGTCCTTCGCAGCCGGCTTGTCCGCCCCGGCTGGTCTGTCTTGCGCAGAGGCGGCAGTACCGGCAGCAGCGCCCGGGGTTGCGGGATTTTCCGCGGCGGCAGAAGCCGGAGCAGAAGCAGAGCGATCCGGGATAGCAGAAGCGGCGGAAGAAGCCGAATCCCCGCCGGAAAGGGCCGCGGCGTCGATAGTGCCGCGATCAGCCGCATCGCCGTTCGAACCGTCGAACGCACGGTTATCCGCACCGCCCGACGCACCGCTGCCGCCGGAGGGCGTATCGTCGGAACCATCGTCGTCGCCGCCGTCGTCCGAAGGTTCGGGCTCGGGCGGCAGTTCGGGTTCGATGAAGCGCAGCGTAGCGACCTCGTAGGTCGTCAGGCGCTTGCCCTTGGCGCGGTGGCTCTTGACGCCGACGAATTCGTCGACGTCGACCTCGTCCGCGGGACGCGACGCATGCGCCCCCTTGTAGGTGATTTCGAGTTTGGCGCCCGTGCGTTCCGTCACGGCGACCAGATCGGCCTGTCCGTCCTCGTCGAGGAAGAACTGCATCTTGTCGCTCATCTCGGCCGTGAAGCGCTTCATGTAATAGAACTGCTGCGAGCGGTCGTAGTAGCAGACGCTGTAAACGCGGTCGGGCTCATAGCGGCTCACACGCACGGTCTCGTCGGGGAAATGCTGCCCGAGGTCGTAACCCGTGATATAGTACTGGTTCTTCGACGTCCAGACGATGATCCGGTCGTCGCCCTTGAACTCGCCCAGCAGCTTGCCGCGGCCGTCGGCGTTCAGGCGGCGGACATCCTCGTCGAACCAGACGTTCTGGCCGCCGAGCGTCGAGGTGCCGCGCTCCTTGAGGACGATCTTGTGGATGCCGTAGCGCGAGAAGAGGTTGCCCTGGCTCTGGCGCCCCTTGATGGCGAGGGTCGAGAAATCGAGGTCGACGATCACCTTTTTCAGGCGCGGACGGGGCTTGAAGTAAACCTTCAGCACCTCAGCCTCACCGTTCGGATTGACAGACATATAGAGTATCTCGCTCTTGGGCGTACCCTTGGTGATGTCGTACTCCTTGTCGCGCGTGATGGCCTTGATGGCGCAGCGCTTCATCATGATCGGGCCGTTCTTGCCGTCGCGGTACAGCACGTTGTAGATCGTGCGCTCGTCGTTGCGCTTGAAGACCCCGATGTAGTAGATGCCCTTCTCGAAGAAGGCCTTGTCGCTCACCTTGGTGATGACGTAGCGGCCGTCCTTCGTGAAGACGATCACGTCGTCGATGTCCGAGCAGTCGCATACGAATTCGGCGTCCTTCATCGACTTGCCGATGCCGAAGAAGCCCTCGGCGCGGTCGACGTAGAGCTTGGCATTGGTCACGGCGACCTTCGTGGCCTCGATGTTGTCGAACTCACGCAGCTCGGTGCGGCGCTCCTTGCCCTTGCCGTACTTGTCGCGGATACGCTCGTAATAGGCCACGGCGTACTCGGTGAGATGGTCGAGGTCGTACTGCGTGGCCTTGATGTCCTCCTCGATCTGACGGATCTCGTTGTCGGCCTTGTCGCTGTCGTAACGCGAGATGCGGATGAACTTCAGTTCCGTCAGGCGCTGCACGTCGGAGAGCGTGACCTCGCGGCGCAGCCGTTTCTTGAACGGCTCCAGCCCCTTGTCCACGGCGGCGTAGGCCTCTTCGCGGCTCTTGCAGCCCTCGATGAGCTGGTAGAGCTTGTTCTCGATGAAAATGCGTTCGAGCGACGCGGCATGCCAGGCTTCGTTCAGTTCGCCGAGCCGGATCTCCAGCTCGCGCCCCAGCAGCCACTTGGTATGCTCGGCCGAGCGGCGCAGGATCTCGCTCACGCCCAGGAAATGGGGTTTCTCCTCCCAGATGACGCAGGCGTTGGGGGCGATCGAAACCTCGCAGTCGGTGAAGGCGTAGAGGGCGTCGATGGTTTTGTCGCTCGACTCGTCGGGCGAAACCTGGATGATGATCTCGACCTTGTCGGCCGTATTGTCATCGACCTTCCTGATTTTGATCTTGCCCTTGTCGTTGGCCTTGATGATCGAATCCTTGATCGACTCGGTGGTCGTGGTATAGGGGATTTCGGTGATGGCGAGCGTGCGTTTGTCGATCTTCGAAATCTTGGCACGCACCTTCACCGCCCCGCCCCGCAGGCCGTCGTTATAGCGGCTCACGTCGGCCATGCCGCCCGTCGGGAAGTCGGGGTAAAGCTGGAATTCGCGCCCTTCGAGGTGTGCGATGCAGGCATTGATGAGCTCCACGAAGTTGTGGGGCAGGATCTTCGACGCCAGACCCACGGCGATGCCGTCGGAGCCCTGCGCCAGCAGCAGCGGAAACTTGATCGGCAGCGTGACGGGTTCCTCCTTGCGGCCGTCGTAGGACAGCATCCACTCGGTGGTTTTCTTGTTGAAGACCACTTCGGAGGCGAACTTCGACAGGCGCGCCTCGATGTAACGCCCCGCGGCGGCCTCGTCGCCCGTGAGGATATTGCCCCAGTTACCCTGGCAGTCGATCAGCAGGTCTTTCTGCCCCAGCTGCACCAGTGCGTCCTTGATCGACGCATCGCCGTGCGGGTGGTACTGCATGGTCTGTCCCACGATGTTGGCCACCTTGTTGTAGCGTCCGTCGTCGACGACCTTCATGGCGTGCAGGATACGCCGTTGCACGGGTTTGAGGCCGTCCTCGACATGGGGTACGGCGCGTTCGAGGATCACGTACGAAGCGTAGTCCAGGAACCAGTTCTTATACATGCCCGTCAGTTTGCGCACGCCCCCTTCGTCCTGCGTCAGGCGGTCGAACTTGCCCGCCCTGGCCGGAGCGTCGGCGGCAGGGGCCGCGTCGGCCGCATCGCCGGCGGTCTGAGGGGTCGGGGCCTCTTCGTTGAGCGGCTCGTCCCGCCCGATGGTATCTTTTTCTTCTGCCATATTGCTTAGTTGATTGCGAGATCCTGCTCGACGATGTCCTCCTCGATGCGCAGGTTGTCGATGATGAAGCCCTGCCGTTCGTAGGTGTTCTTGCCCATGTAGAACTCCAGCAGGTCGTGGATCGGGTCGTCCTTGGTGATACGAACCTTGTCCAGGCGGATGTTCTCGCCGATGAATTCGCGGAACTCGTCGGGCGAAATCTCGCCGAGGCCCTTGAAGCGCGTGATCTCGGCATTGGCGCCGCAGCGTCCGACGGCCTTTTGCCGCTCCTCCTCGGAGTAGCAGTAAAACGTCTCCTTCTTGTTGCGGACGCGGAACAGGGGGGTTTGCAGCACGAACAGGTGCCCCTGGCGGATCACGTCGGGGAAGAACTGCAGGAAGAAGGTCATCATCAAAAGGCGGATGTGCATGCCGTCGACATCGGCATCGGTGGCGATGATCACCTTGTTATAGCGCAGGTTGTCCATCTCCTCCTCGATGTTGAGCGCAGCCTGCAAGAGGTTGAACTCCTCGTTCTCGTAGACCACCTTTTTGGTCAGCCCGTAGCAGTTGAGCGGCTTGCCGCGCAGCGAAAAGACAGCCTGCGTGCGCACGTCGCGGCTCTTGGTGATCGAACCCGAGGCCGAGTTGCCCTCGGTGATGAAGATCATCGACTGTTCGGCCAGCTCGTGCTTGTCGGTGCGGTGTATCTTGCAGTCGCGCAGTTTCTTGTTGTTGAGCGAAACCTTCTTGGCTGTCTCGCGCGCCTTCTTCTGGATGCCCGAGATGGCCTTGCGCTCCTTCTCGTTCTCGACGATCTTCCGCTGGAGCACCTGCGCCGTCTCGGAATGCTTGTGCAAGTAGTCGTCGAGGTGCTTGCCCAGGAAATCGACGACGAAATTGCGCATCGACACGCCCGGCTCGATCTCCTTGGAGCCGAGTTTGATCTTGGTCTGCGATTCGAAGACCGGGTCGGTGACCTTGACCGAAATGGCGGCGATGATCGACGTGCGGATGTCCGAAGGATCGTAGTCCTTGTGATAGAACTCCTTGACGGTCTTGGCGATGGCCTCGCGGAAAGCCGCCTGGTGCGTACCGCCCTGCGAGGTGTACTGGCCGTTGACGAACGAGAAATAGCTCTCGCCGTAGCCCGTGCCGTGGGCGATGGCCACCTCGATGTCATCGCCCGAAAGGTGGATCGGCGCATAGAGCGGCTCTTCGGTCATGTTTTCGTTGAGCAGATCCAGCAGGCCGTTTTTCGAAACGTAGCTGTTGCCGTTGAAATTGAACGTCAGCCCCAGGTTCAGGTACGTATAGTTGCGCACCATCTGCTCGACGTATTCGAGGTTGTAGGCATACTCGCCGAAGACCTCCTCGTCGACGCGGAACGAGATAAAGGTGCCGTTTTTCTCGCGCACGCCGCTCTCCCACCTGTCGCTCACCTCGAGCCCCTTGGCGAAGGTCACCGTGCGGGCCTCGCCGTCGCGTACCGAACGGGCCGTGAACTCGCCGGAAAGCATGTTGACGGCCTTGACGCCGACGCCGTTCAGGCCGACGGTCTTCTTGAAGGCCGAGCCGCCGTACTTACCGCCGGTGTTCATCTCGCTGACGGCCGCCGCGAGCGATTTGAGGGGGATGCCGCGGCCGTAGTCGCGCACCGACACCACCTTGTCCTCGATCGAAATGTCGATCTGGCGGCCGGCCCCCATGATGAATTCGTCGACCGAATTGTCGACGACCTCCTTGATGAGGACGTAAATGCCGTCGTCGGCCTGGGTGCCGTCGCCCAGCTTGCCGATATACATGCCGGGGCGCAGACGGATATGCTCCCGCGGCGAAAGCGTAACGATGGCGTCGTCGCCGTAGCTGTCGTTAGGATTGGTATTGAGTAAATCTGCCATAGTCTATTTTCGGTTTCGGATCTGGGCAAGGGCTGCGCTCATGGCGTCGTGCACCTGCTCCATCAGCACGTGCGTCTCGGTCGAGACGACCTTTCCGGCCGGTACGGGGGGCAGCACGCGGATGGTGATGCGGTTGCCCCAGTTGAACATCGCGTTCTTGCGGATAAGCGTCTTGGTGCCGTCCAGCACCACGGGGAGTATCTCCACGCCCGCCTCCCGGGCCAGCGTGAAGGCGCCCGCCTTGAAGCGGTGTATCTCGCCGTCTTTCGAACGCGTACCCTCGGGGAAGACGGCGACCGAAGCGCCGCGCGAGATCCACAGCTTGCCGTCGCGCACCATCTGCTCCAGCGCCTCGGAGGCGCGGCCGCGGTTGATGCAGATGTCGCCGTGGAGGATGAGATACTGCCCGAAGAAAGGCGTCTTGAAGACCTCGCGCTTGGAGACCCAGCGGAAATTGAGCGGGATGTAATAGAGCGTCGGGATGTCGATCACCGTATTGTGGTTCAGCACGATGACGTAGCTTTTCTTCCGGTCGACATGTTCGAGCCCCTCCACACGCTGCCGCCAGCGGGGCGGAATGGCGAAGAAGGTGCGCACCAGGATGCGCGACAGCTCGTGCACCACGCGGCGGCCCTTGTCGAAGGGATAGCACACGACCAGCGCCAGGGCCGACAGGATCATGAAGAAGGTGCACAGCAGCACCAAGAAGATATAATAAACCGCGCTTATCATAGTTTCAGCATTTTTTGCCGGGCATTCCCGCCCCGCCGTGCCTGCCTTGCTGCCGGATCGCGTCGGAAACGGCATGTCGGAGCGTTCGGAATCACATCGGGGGACAATGAGCCATAATAATTCAATTTGCAAATTTAGGAATTATTCGCGGGATTCCAGCCTCGCGGCGCACGATTTTTCAACAAAATTTCGACGACACCTATTTTGTCGGGGACAGCCCTCCCCCGCTTTCCGCGACGCAGAAAGCGTACGCCGACAACTATCCAGAGGCGGAAGGCAGACGGCGGCACAGAGGCGGGGATGGGGGCGGAGGTGCGGGAAACGGATGCCGACGGCAACACAGAGGTGGGGATACTGGCAGAGGCACAGAGAGGAGTGCGGGCAACGGCACAGAGAGCAGCTACCGATGACGGCACGGAAAGGTGTGCGGGAGGGGTACGGAGAACGGATGCCGACGGCAACACAGAGGTGGGGATGCAGGCGGAGGCGCGGAGAGCGGATGCCGACGGCGGCACAGAGGCGTGGATAGTGGCGTGGATAGTGGCGGGGGCACAAAGGCGGAATGCTGACGGGAAGGGGG
>ERZ1027264.335-NODE-335-length-42178-cov-24.622605_pt1 | contig 42178 bp, 44 predicted proteins | sample MGYA00519258_ERZ1027264 | MGnify/ENA primary metagenome ERZ1027264 (study PRJEB26926, sample SAMN06164692) | human gut metagenome | biome: ENVO:00009003; feature: ENVO:2100002; material: ENVO:00002003 | host: Homo sapiens | place: USA | collected 2012 ...
AAATGGCTGGAGAGCGCAGTACTCGAAACGATAAATTTCATATATTCTGTGTATTTAAGTTTTATATTATTCCCTATTCGTACTATAACTTCATAGTATCGGACAAAGTTACAAAAAAAGATCTTCCCACAACAAAGAAAATTAAGAAAAAACGTCCGGAACTTCGCCGGATTTCCCTAAAATATTGTAACTTCGCCGCATCATTTAAAAAGAATGCAATGGAATTTACAGGAAAAATTATCGCTATACTCCAGCCAAGAGGCGGAGTGGCAAAGTCGGGCAATGAGTGGAAAGCACAAGAATACGTGATTGAAGACCACGGCCAATATCCCCGCAAAATGTGTTTCGATGTTTTCGGAGCAGACAAAATAGAACAGTTTAACATCCAGATGGGTGAAGAACTGACCGTATCATTTGATGTGGATGCACGCCAATGGCAAGACCGTTGGTTCAACAGTATCCGTGCATGGAAAGTAGAGCGTGTCAGCGCTGCAGCTCCTGCCGGTGCACCGGGTGCACCTGTTCCGCCACCGGCACCGACTGCCGCACCAGAATTCTTGGCAGGTGATGCTAAAGACGATCTGCCGTTCTAAAATATATAAAATTTAGATATAATAAAAAAGAGGAGAATAATTCTCCTCTTTTTTATTATATAATTACAAGCATTTTGAACCTCCCATTTACCCTTTGTATAAAAGCACCAAATTCGGATATACCACCTCTTCTACACAAGTAAACTGTATAGAAAGTATAAAGTGGCGAAAAAACTTCGCCTGACGAAAGAAAAAGTTAGGTATCAGGCGTACATATGTTTCCGGCTGCTCTACCATCCTTTCCATATCCACCATCATCACAAAGCTATACGATGGTGAAAGACTTCCTATTCCTTCCTCGTAAAGCGCCGTATCATCCAGCACCTCTCCATTCTCCATAGCATCTATATAGGCAGTAAGACTAACCACATCCGGCGCCATCAACAAATGTCCACGATAAAAACAGACATATGTATAAAGAGCCGATTCCGTGATACCTGTCAACTGGGTCAGTAAAGTATTTCGAGGCAATACATAATAACGGTGTCCCCATGCTTTGGGATAAAGATGATAATCAGGACGCTCCTGCGGAACAGGAGGTGCATCCACTTCCTTGGGAGAAGTATAAAGCAGTGATTGCAAACGACGTTCAGCCTGCGACATATTCTTCACCGGAACACTCATCACTGCACATGGATACTCACTTAATGTATCTTTCGGCTCGAAGAGGCAAGAAATCACCTGATCTCCCGCATAAGTCTTCAGAAAGTCCATCCACTCCTCATCCCTCTCTTTGATATAATCGGAATAAGTAGCTTTGGCATATTCCTGCTCTGCCGTAAAACTACACATGGCATCCATATCTGAAATAGCCCAACAGTCATAAAAGAAAGTAGAGAGTGGAAGTTGTTCTCCCGGAAACCCCTCCACCGGTTGCTGACGGCGTAAAGCATTGATAAAAGTACGTGTAGTGTCCGAGCCATGACTGATACCTGAACAATAAATAGCAGTTTCATTCAGCTTCAAATCAAACTCCGCCCAACTTCCCAGATAGGTTTGCGAACGAATGCCATCCGTATTTTTCCCCATATCCACCGACTTGATGCGCACATACACCGTAGCTTCCACATTCGTATTCTTTCCTGCATGCATCAGTTTGAATGAGGGCATATCTATTAATGATTTCTTAGAAAGTCGTGCATCGATCACTTGTTCCACCAATCGTTTCTGAAAACTAATAGCCAAGAAGTCCGGGGTAAAATATGCCGCCAAAAAGCGCCCCTCAGGCATAGGATAAATACTAATCTCTTCACCCCTGTAATCAAAGAATTTAGAAGGAAATGCACTGGAACTATATTTCCTGATAAACGACTCCACCAACTCATAATCTCCCGAACCCAGACTGCAATACAACACCTGATTCAATGGGTTATCCGGTTCATGGAAACTGATAAGCATTTTATTCATCTGCTTACTAAGGCCATGCGGAGTATCATCGAGCAAGGTATGCAGATAGTTTTTCAGATAGACAAAGAGTTCGGAAGCATAAAGGAAGTGATTATCTTTGCTGCAACTCAGTTGATTGATACCATCAACCAGCTCAGCCATGCGATCTGTCTCCAACACAGCCATTGCACTTTGAGGGACTAAAGTATAAAGATTAAAATCTTTCTGACTCTCCACCTCATTCAACCTGAAGAATGAATACACCCCGAACCCCGTACATAGCAATACTATGGACACAATCACGGCAATTCTTATGATAAGACGTAACTTCATGGTTTTTCAGGCATCAAGTTTCGGCAAAAATAATTATTTCTACTAATAAAACAAAACAAATGTTTCAAAAACTTTAGTAGATATAAAAAAGTTTTAGAATGCCTGTGCCTCAAAACTCAATTTCCATACCATCAAAGGTCAAATGTACATCAGGCGGAAGCTGTTTTTCAAGCTCGACATGCAATCCGGCATGATGACTCATATGGATAAAATAAGTTTCCCGTGCGCCAATACGCTTCGCCGTTTCCAAAGCCTCGGAAATACTCTGATGCGTAGGATGCGGTTTTACGCGTAAAGCATTCACAACCAGAACATCCAAGTCATGTAATTGTTCATAGGATTCTTCGGGCATAGTCAGCATATCTGTAATATAAGCCATACGTTTACCGATACGATACCCCAGAATAGGCAGACGCCCGTGCATCACCTGCAAAGGGGTAATCTCCGTATTATTGATGAAGAACGTTTTTCCGGCTTCCACTTCCTGCAAGAAAATTTGAGGAACACCCGGGTATTTATGCTCCAGAAAGCAATAAGGCATCCGTGCACGCAGGTGAGTTGCCGTATACTCATCGGAGTATATAGGTATTTCACCGAAACGACAGAAAGGACGAAGATCATCCAGCCCACCTACATGGTCATAATGTTCATGGGTAATCAACACTCCATCTATTTTTTCAAACGAAGCTGCATGCAACATCTGCTCCCGAAAATCCGGTCCACAATCAATCAATATCACCGCATCATCCGTATGCAACAAAGACGATGCACGCAAACGGCTATCACGCGGATCGGCAGAAGTACAAACTTCACACTTACAACCTATTTCAGGCACTCCTGTCGATGTTCCGCTCCCTAATATTCTTAGTTTCACGTCTATTACCTATTAATTATCAATCTTTCAAATAAAATTCACTTCGGGATGAATGTCAATACCAAACTTCTCGCGAACTGACGCCCGCACGGCATCCGAAAGGGCTACAATCTCAGCTCCCGTTGCCCCACCCCGGTTTACTAATACCAACGCCTGCTTATCATGCACAGCAGCAGGCCCCAGCGCTTTACCTTTCCAACCACATTGGTCTATCATCCAGCCTGCAGGAATTTTTATCCGGTCAGCCCCCATCTCATAAAAGGGTATTTGAGGATACTTTTCCTTCAAAGCCTCAAAGACTTCACGCGAAACGACAGGATTCATAAAAAAGCTCCCGGCATTACCCAGCAGTTTCGGATCAGGCAGTTTACTTTCACGAATACTAATGATTACCCGGCGTAATGTTTTCAAATCCACTTTCGGGTACTTTTCAAGTTCCTGGCGAATCGTGCCGTAATCCAGCGTATAATGTTCTTTCTTACTCAGAGAGAAACAAACATACGTGACGAATACCTGCTTCATTTCCGGACTTTTAAAAATACTGTTCCGGTATGAGTAATTACATTCATCCACTTGGTAAACATGTTTCATTCCTTGTATGTTCACCGTCTCCACGGAAGAAATCAGGTCTTTCACCTCTACACCATAGGCACCAATATTCTGTACAGCTGCCGCTCCTACCTCACCAGGTATAAGAGACAGGTTCTCAGCACCGTACCAGCCACGTTCCGTGCAATAATCCACAAAATCATCCCATACCACACCAGCACCTACACGCACCGAAACCTTTTCTTCATTTTCAGCCGTTACTTCAATGCCACCAATGTGCGAATGCAATATCACTCCTTCATAATTTCCGGTAAACAGCAGATTGCTCCCTCCGCCAATATGCAGATAAGGAGAAGTGATACGCCCGTCGGCAATCAACTTCTCCAATTCTTCTACCGAACCGTATTCCAGAAACACGGCAGCTTCCACATCAATCCCGAATGTATTCGGTATCTTCATTTAATTTTTAATTATTAATTTTTAATTATTAAATGCTCGTATCCTCATATTTATATAGCTCCCACTCTCCGCGATGTCTGCGGAAATAGAAGATATTGGTATATCCATTTCCAATCCCGTTCACTTTCAGGATTTTCGTATTTGAGTTATCACTATTCTTCTGTCCATAATTGATATTGGACAATTTATCCACAGGCAATATAGGGCGGAAGGCATACCACTGGTTCAAATCAAGCGTAGTCTCCAGAATAGAAAACTCATCATCCGGATCTATCGTGATATATTCCAAAGGTTCCCGGATATGTCGACTCTGATAAATGCTGTCGGTTACAAAGCGAGAGTAAAACGTAACGAAGTCTTCATTTTCGCCCTGTTCTATCTGGCGGAGATTGATAGCTTCCAGCATCCATACCCCCTTAGTACGTTCAAAATAGTATTTCTTCACCATGCGGTTTTCCAGAAAAATCCATTCCACCTGTACAGAAGTGAGTGCAGTATCTCCTACCAATTCCAGATCATCTTCATCATCAAAGAGCAATGTATAATAACTCTGCTGGGTAAACAGATAATCATGTCCCCAGTCCTCCTTCTCTATTTTCGAAGGTGTATCGACGTTGTAAAAAGGCAACGGAAATTTGGTCCGCTGCCGTTGCAGGGCGTCATCCGAAGCATAACTATAGATAAAATCATCAAATGATTCATCCGCTTCTATGGGCTTAGGATCGTTATCCTCTTCAACCTCCGGCACAGTATCAGCCTTATGTGAAGCTGAATCCACCAAATTGGTGATTGTCGCAAAAGGGTCCATCTTCGTTTTCTTGTTGCCGCATGACATCAAGAAAACGAGAAGAAAGAACCCCAATCCTATTTTTCTCATTCTTTACCGAGACCTCATCAGGTCACTTATTTAGTTTAGCTCTTAACTTTTCAAGCATATCCACTGTCATGGACTCTAAATCATACTGCGGTTTCCAATCCCACTCTTCACGAGCACAGGTATCATCCAGACTATCAGGCCAACTGTCTGCAATAGATTGCTTCAATGGATCAATTTCATATACCATTTCAAAGTCGGGCACATGCTTCTTGATAGCCTGACAGATCTCTTCCGGATCAAAGCTCATGGCAGCGATATTGAAAGCATTCCGATGCTTCAGACGTGCCGGAGCAGCCTCCATCAATGAAATAGCTGCATTCAGCGCATCAGGCATATACATCATATCCATATAAGTACCAGGCTTCAAAGGACATACGAACCTTTCACCTTTCACTGCGGAGTAAAATATATCGACTGCATAGTCGGTAGTACCTCCACCCGGAGGGGTCACATTGGAGATAATACCCGGAAAACGAACCGCACGGGTATCTACACCATATTTAGTATAATAATAATCACTCAATAATTCGGTAGTTACTTTGGTTACACCATACATTGTACGGGGACGCTGAATCGTATCTTGCGGCGTCTTCACATGAGGTGTAGCTTCTCCGAACGAACCGATAGAACTCGGGGTAAAGACTGCACAACCATACTCGCGCGCTACTTCCAGCACATTCCATAATCCATCGATACCGATTTTCCAGGCCATGGCCGGACGGCTTTCAGCAACAACTGAAAGCAAAGCCGCCAGATTATAAATCGTATCAATCTTGAATTGGCGTGCCACCACTTCAATAGACTGACGGTCGGTCACGTCGGCAATAGCTGAAGGACCTGATGCCTTTAATTCCCCTTTAGGCATAGCACTCGGAATGTATCCAGCGATAACATGGTCATCCCCATAACGTTTACGCAACTCCAATGTGAGTTCCGAACCTATCTGTCCGGTTGCTCCAATTACCAAAATATTCTTCATACGACTTATTTATAAGGTACTCCATACTTAGAGACGCGCAAATATACATACTTTTTTTTCATTATTCTATCATTTTGCTATTGTTTGTATGCCTCAAGCCCCATAAAATTACTAAATGACTGAACTTCAAGCGGTCTTATTAGTATAGAGTACTAAGAAAAGGTCAAATATGACCCTTTTTAATTGTCGAAAAATTGTCGAAACCCATTTTTTATTTCCATTTTATTGTCGAAAAATATGGCAAGTATTAGTACAGTTATTGTGCCTGCAAAAGTCCTCAAAGGAGGAAAGCACAAAGTAAGAATTGCAATAGCGCATAATTCAGAAACGCGCTACATAATTACTGATGTTAAAATTGACTCTGAAAAGGAGTTTAAAAACGGTCAGGTAGTTAAACGGGACGATGCAGCTTTCTTAAATACAAAGCTGAGAAAGAGCGTGAACGAAATTCAAAGGCTGATAGACGAAATTAGCAACATAGAGTGCCTGACCTGTTCCGAACTAATCGACCTCATGCAGAATACAAAAAAGAGGAAGAAACGTACTATATCTTCGGTATTCAAAGAGTACATCGAAGTTACAGACCTCAAACCAAGAACAATCGCTCTATACAATGTGATATATAGGTCTATTGAGGCTTATACAGGCCCCAATATGTTAGTTGAGCATATAACACCAAGGACTGTAATAGGGTTTGATAAATGGCTTCGTGATCGCAAACTAAAAGGTGACTCGATAAGAACAAATATGATTCTGTTGGTGGCCTTGGTTAAATATTCTCAAAGGTGCCAATATGCAGAATTTACGATTAGCCCATTTACAGGTTATAAGATGCCTGAACGTACAGTGCGCCAGTCATGGATTACTGTCGAGCAAGTTAAAACTATTAGAGACTTGCAGACAAAGAAGAAAAGCATTGAAAAATGTCGTGACATATTCATGTTATCATACTATCTGGGTGGAATTAACATGATCGACTTGCTAAAAATAAACTTCGATGAATGTACACCGTTACTAAGTTACATACGAACCAAAACGGAGAAGCAAGCAAAATTGAATAAGTATGTTGAATTTGAGATACCGGAAGAAGCAATTCCCATAATACTGAAGTATAAAAACAAAGATGGTAAATTGCAACTTGGTGGCACTTTTCAAGAGTTAACATCAATGCACCAATTTCTCGGTTATAATATCCACAGGTTAGCAGAAGCAACAGGAATCAAAAATTTAGTATTCTACTCCGCACGGAAATCTTTTAGCCAACATGCATTTATGCTTGGCGTGAATACGAGTGTGATTGATTATATTCTCGGACATAAAATTGATAATGTAGCTAAAAGCTTATACTCATACATCAAGGTCACACCAGAAATGGCGACACAAGCTATAAGAAAAGTGCTTGATAATCTAAAATAACTTACTACCTTTGTGGTATCAAGGACTCGGCCATAATTCGAGTTTTTGGTTTGACTTTGAGTGAGGGGGTGGTTCCCCTCACTTTTTTTGTGTCCGGACTAAACTATTTCAAAGCTCATTAGTAACTACAGCAGAATACCAAACGGGATTGTTGAAATGTGCTGATGAACTTGGTATTCCAGAAGGCAGTCTTTAGGCTGCCTTCTTCTTTAACCTAAAAAATACAAATACAGGCAACTATATACAATATATCTTTGTTTATTTGCCACGATGAAAAGGAACATAGAGATACATAAGATTGACATTTCTTCAAGTCTGCCCCTACCCTATGCAGACGAAGGGGTTCGTGCAGGATTTCCCAGCCCGGCACAAGACTATCTCAAAGAAGCTATAGACCTAAATAAAGAAATAGTTAATCATCCAGCAACAACTTTCTATGCACGTGTAGCAGGCGATTCTATGCGTGATGAAGGCATAGAAGACGGTGACATTCTTGTTGTAGATAGATCGTTGGAATTGCTGGACGATGACCTTGCTATTTGCTATGTTGATGGCGAATATACCCTCAAGCGGGTACGATTAGAAAAAGATGCCGCTTGGCTTATCCCTTCAAACCCTAATTATCCCTTAATAAAAGTAACTCCCGAAAATGACTTTGTAGTTTGGGGGATCGTAACCTACACAATTAAAAAGAATCGGAGGAGACGTTGATGTACGGTCTTGTAGACTGCAACAACTTTTACGCATCATGCGAGAGAGCTTTCAATCCCTCATTGAATGGAAAGCCCGTCATTGTACTAAGTAATAATGATGGATGTGTTATTGCACGCTCTAACGAAGCAAAAGCATTAGGTATTAAGATGGGAGTTCCGGCTTATCAGATAAAGGACTTGGTAAAGCAACATGATATTGCCGTGTTCTCTTCAAATTATGTCCTATATGGTGATATGTCTGGGCGTGTTATGTCACTGTTAGCTGATATGGCACCTGAAATTGAAGTCTATTCCATTGACGAAGCATTTCTCAATCTGGCAGGGATTAAAGACCTGCAATCACTCGGAGCGAACATTGTACGGAAAGTATCTCGTGGTACCGGTATACCTGTAAGTATTGGCATTGCTCAAACCAAAACACTTGCAAAGATGGCAAACAAATTTGCAAAGAAATACCCGGTTTATAATCGGCTGTGTATCATTGACACCGAAGAAAAGAGAATTAAGGCATTAAAACTGTTTGAAATTGGCGATGTATGGGGAATTGGTCGCCGGCAAGCGACAAAGTTGGAAAAACAAGGAGTGAAGACAGCTTTTGATTTTACACAACTGCCCGGTTCATGGGTTAGAAAGAATATGACCGTTGTAGGTGAACGTACCTGGAAAGAACTGAGAGGAATATCTTGCATTGATATGGAAACGGCACCACCAGCTAAAAAACAAATATGCACCAGCCGCTCTTTCGGTAAAATGGTAGAAGATATTGATACCATATCAGAGGCTATAGCAACTCATGCCTCCACTTGTGCGCGAAAGCTTCGGGAACAGAAATCTTTTGCCCAGTCACTCATGGTTTTCATCCATACAAATAACTTCCGGGAAGATCTTCCCCAGTATTGGAAGAATACCATTATACAATTGCCGATTCCTACCTCTGATACATTAGAGATAGTGCATTATGCACTGGAGGGATTAAGCAGAATTTTCCTTCCTGGATACCAGTACAAAAAAGCTGGGGTTATTATTACTGAAATAACTGATAATGCACAATTGGGACTCTTTGATTCTGTTGATCGAGAAAAACGAGAAAGACTAATGCAAGTAGTAGATAAGATTAATGGAAAGTTTCAGCATCATGTCAAACTTGCAGTACAGGGTTCAGGAAGAGATTGGAAACTTAAACAAGAACAGCTTTCCCAATGTTATACTACTGATATCAATGAAATAATAATCGTCAAATGTAAGTAAGCTATGTGTTTCCATAATTCCATGAGTGCAAAGGCAATCAAACTGGCTGCTCGATATGGCCGGAAGTCGGATGTAGTTGAGATATACCAAGACATTCTCAATGAGCAATATCATGTTAATGCCTTCAACTTTCCAAAATACCCAATAATCACAAAGAGTGATGAAGTTCAGGTTTTCAATTGGGGATTAATACCATTCTGGACGAAAGGCGAAACTAATGCAGATGAAATTCGGCGAATGACACTTAATGCCCGGGCAGATACTATCTTTGAAAAGCCCTCATTTCGGGAGCCGATTATGAAGAAACGTTGTATCGTGCCATCAACCGGTTACTTTGAATGGAGACATGAGGGTAGTAAAAAAATCCCCTACTACATCTACCTGAAGGATGAACCAATATTCTCTATGGCAGGAATATACGATACCTGGCTGGATAAAGTGACTGGAGAGGAACATACAACATTTTCCATCATTACGACTGATACCAATTCTCTCACAGATTACATCCACAACACTAAGCACCGTATGCCGGCAATCTTATCTACAGAGGACGAAGAAAAATGGTTGAATCCAGACTTATCAAAAACAGAAATATCATCTTTATTGAAGCCCTATGATGCAAAACTGATGGACGCCTATGTTATAGAGAATGACTTTATAAAGAAAGCACCAACAGATCCATCAATTTTGCAAAGAGCATAAAAGGACGGTTATTCTGCCGTCCCTTCTACAAATTCCTTCAAACGATACAACCTGTCAATAGCCGGGTTGTAAAAGGCGTCTAGATAATGTTTTCTCATAGATTTGAATAAATATGTCACTCTTTTAAATTAGCCCCACATATCACTCCAACTATAATCATTGCAATAGCTTTATATATACCAATAATTTCACCTTTTACAGTAGCATCAGTCTCACAAAGCAGAACGAATGCGAGAATAACAATAATTACCAATATAATTATACCAGCAATCATTTCTTTAATATGTTTATTAAAAAATGCATATTTCTCGCGATGCGGTGTACGAGTCGGCTCATTTCTTTTGTCTACATATGGCTTCCTTTGCTCCATTCCAATTTAGCTTTTCAGGTTCTGTAAAAAATGGCATATCAGAAAATTGTCCTTCTAAATATCCTTTTCTGATATCTTTATCAAATCTAGGCTTAAAATCACTTAACGAATAAATATGACTTACACCATCATTATCTTTTTCCGCAAACCAAATTTCATCTTGCCGAAGTAAATTCAAATCTAATAAATTACACTCATGAGTTGAGAATATTATTTGACCAGCGAACTCACTTCCTGCCTCAAGATATATCTCCAAGAGTTTCCTTATTATACTAGGATGAATACTTTTTTCTATTTCATCAAACACATATACTGCTCCTGTTACAATTGATGATATTATGGAAGGAAGCATTTCTATAATTCTTTGCGTTCCTGTTGACTCCTCGTCTAAATCAAATTGTACGTCTTTTGATTTACTCCCATGAATCGTTACCAATCTAGTAACATAATAGTCTTCACCTTCTTTATATATAGTATATACTCTGGAATTTTTTTTATATTCTATAGGTTCATTATCTTCATTAATACTTTCAATAATCTCCTTCTTGATAGCTTCATCTGATTTACCAAAAAAATCATCTATTTTTATCTTTTCAACTTTCAAGTCATCAATACCCAAATTTAAAGCAACTAATATTTGTTTTGCTAATTTCATATATGACTTGTTTTCAAATGAAGGAATCTTAGCCGGATAATAATAATCTGGTCTAACTATTTGAAGATAAATAGCAAACCAAGTAAAAGCATCATAAACACCTTCAATATCTTTTTCAAAAGCATCTAATAGGAATGGTTTATTTCTTTTCTTTTGAAGTTCCTCTGCATAAATTTCAAGACGCATTTTCTCCTTTAGACCTAATTTACCTTGCCCCATTGAAATTACAGTCTTACCTTCATCAATATACCTTCTAAAGATTGGAGTTGTCTTGTTAGTAGACGAATCTAAAACCAATTCTAACCATTCTTCTATAATCTTACCTTTCAGAAAAGAAAGATAATAAGAATATCTCTTTTTCTGATATAAAAATTCTATTTCAAAAACAGTAGGTTCATCGATTGATACATCATCTAAACGAAATCCAGGTAAATCGTCTTCATTTTCAACCACTAGTCTTCCAATAACAATATCCTTCAACTTTTCCATGGCAATAATTAGATTAGATTTACCAGCTGCATTATTACCATAAAGGGCAGTACTTCTAAGCAAATTTGGAGAATATCCTGTATAAACATGTTCTGGAAATCTTTTATAATTTCCAGCAATCATAGATAACTCAACCCTTTTTTTAAAGGATTGGAAATTTGTAACTGCAAAATAAATAATCATAGTGCTGTTTTTTGATTAGAAATCATATGCAAATATATAAATAAATTCTTCATATGTGATTTTTTCACTTGAAATTATTCCTAATTAACAAAGTAACAGTCTTAAAGTTCTATCTTGCGTGATTAAATCTCTTTTTAAATTAAAAAACCTGGCTCTTCAGCCAGGGCACACTTATCACAGATAAGCCACTTCTACTTATTCTTCTTATAAATAAGCCATCCAAGCACAAGTATAAATAAGCCGGCATATACATCTACTTTATGAAGCTGCCACCAAGACACCTCTTTCACTTTTTCTTTTTGGACGACATTAGCATTGAGTTCATTCTTTAAATCCGCCACCTCTTCAATAAGCCTCCTAATGATAACTTTCAGTTCAGTCTCAGTAGTCTTATTCTCTTTCTCGTCCTTACTGGCGTTTGTCTCACTCACCATAGTTGGATATTGCTTGCCGGTACTATCAGGAGGTGAGAGATAGACAGTTTTATTCTCAACCTTTAGATTGGATAGTTTCTCGCTTGTTTCTTTCCGCTGAGCTTCCATGTTGACAAGTAGGGTATCCATGCGAGTTTGCATTTGCTGCAATACATTGGAATAGTCAACCTGAGTATTACGGTCTGTGTTCTTAGGAGTGGCACATCCGGCCAATGCCATCATAACGGACATTGCAATGAGTACGAGAATCCCCCAGACTGCCAGCCCGAAGAATTCCTTTTTCCGCTTACTGGTTAGTCTCATAAGGCTTTCACCTCCCTACGATTACGAGACTGCCGATAGCTCACGTGTACCCATGAGAAATGTTTCTCGTCAATCAACTGATCGAAGGGAAGACCAAGTTCCTGAATCAGATAGAACAACCTCTTGTTCTCCTTTGGGCTTCCTCCGGTTATGTCTGCCGCCCGTCCTGTCATATGGTCGCTTGTAGCTGACCCCTTCACAGCTTTATTCAATGCCGGACAACGGAAACCACTGTTCACCCGTATAGGTTTCCCGTATGCCTCCCGCAATGGGTCTAGTACATTATCTACTAATGCAGTCATATTGGCTACATGTTCTTTCTTACACCGGTTATCAATACCCAGCCGGTCGGCTGTATCTGACTTGCAGAGTTCAGCAATTGTAAAGTACTTCATTTTTCTTCCTCTTTATCAATTTCGTTTTCAATTCTTTCAATAACCCCCTGGACATGTGAGGGCATCGCACGTTTGAATTCAAACCTAATCAAGTGATAGATTATCCGGAATGCTTTATTCTTCGGGTATGCTATAATCAGGTTCTTGAATGCATTCTGAAGATAGACATACGAAAAGACATACGTGATAGTCTTAATCACAATGAGAGCACTGTCACCATCTCCTATTGAGTTCATAAAGATAAATATCACCTCAATAATAATCAGGTATAAGAGCAACTCTGCAAGTGCATTCTTAAACTTACCCCACTTAAAGTTCTTGCACCGAACAATACTCACTCCATCGGCACGCATACCGCACCAGATATTAAAAGCAAACATCACTGCCAAAGCTATGAGAAAGCCCTTGGTAGGTGTCAGATACGCTAATATCGAACTAAATAGCGACACGCATATCACTCGAATTTGGTCTAAAGTCAATAATTTATCCATTCTCAAACGTTATCTAAGTTATTTAATACTACCTTTGGTATTGCATAAGACCGTTGAGGTCACATAGTAATTTTGTCGTTATCCCGCTCGGCTTGTGAAAGTTGGACGGGATTTTTTAGGCACAAAAAAAGCCCATCGACAACACGGGCTGTCAATGGGCATAATCACTGTACAAAGGTACTAATTATCCCCTAATTCACAAGACTTTTCATTCATTCTTTCAAGATGATCATCAAGTGTTTTAAAGTTACATTTCAGTTTTCGACAAATGGCAGCTTTGGAAAAACCATAATCGAGCATAGTCCGGATTATATTTTCTTTTCCGGTGAGTTTATAATGTGTATTCTTATCGCCCTTCTTCCGGCCCAATTGCTGACCGCTTGCTTTACGTCTGGCAAGCCCCTCCTTGGTACGTTGAGAAATCAAATCACGCTCAATCTGGGCAGACAGCCCGAAAGCGAATGCCAGTACCTGGCTATTGATGTTATTGCCAAGCTCATATCTTTCCTTAACAGTTAGAACAAAGGTTTCCTTTGTCATGCAGAGGTTGAGCATCGACATAATTTGCATTAGGTTCCTGCCAAGACGGCTAATTTCAGAAAGTATGAGCGTATCACCCTTCTTCATTCTCTTTAAAAGTGGGCCCAATTTTCTGTCTTTAGCGGCCTTTGTGCCTGACACCGTTTCCGAAACCCACTTATCAATCACTAGTTTGCGTTCATTGGCAAAATTCTGCACTTCAAATCGCTGGTTTTCGACAGTTTGTTTATCGGTACTCACCCTAATGTATGCGTAAACCATTTTTGTCGGTGAAGTTAGTAAACTAATCCTGCCTGAACAAATCGCACAAAGAACGCCCGTTAAATCTACAAGGGTATGATAGAAAAGATAAATATTAGCGATCCAAGCATAGCGGAGGAGATTAGAAAACAGATGGCTGTATCTACGTCTACAAATAAAGGCTTAGAATCACCTAATGACAAAAAAGCTATATTGACTACGAAAACATGGGATGAATTTATATCTATCGGACGTAGAATAGGTGCAGGAAACTCAGTACTATTCTCATCCGCAGTGGCATGGGAAAACAATGGGTTTAACACATCGTATCCTTCAGGGATTATAACTAATAAAGGCGGAGTTTATATTACCGTATTTTGCATTACCGGAAAATCAAGAGAATATAATGCTAAGATAGGAGAATGGGGAGATATTAAGTAAATATTTTATATTTCATATTGCAGTTTAGATAGTTTATTATTTTTCTGTCATATCTTCTGCCCGTTAAAAGTACAAGGTATGATATAAAAATAGGCGACCAAAGTCGCCCTTATTTAGAATGTAAATTCTTTAACAGAGTAGCCCTCTGGAATATCTGCACTGACTTCTTTTGGAGATTGGAATGAAAAACCAATATTGTTGCTGTAAGATATAGTAAAGTCATTGAGCTTCGGCGATGCAATATAAATATCCAACATGACTCTCACTTGTGTCGATACTTGATATATTATTCTCGCCTTTGCTATAGAGTTACTAATTCCTCCTTTTGCCAATTGAATAACAGCTTGTCCATCGCTATAACCATCTGCACTTACATAAAACAATTGAGAAGTAGGGGTGCCATTATTATAGTATTTACATATATTGATAATTGCTGAACTTGCAGTATTTCCAAAACTTCCTATCGCTATTCTGTACCACTTATCTTGCTCTAAACGACTTTCTGATGCAAATACCCCACATCCTCCACTATTGGTCACAACACCAGGTGACACAAGTATATCATTACCAGAGCCATCAACTGCTTTCACTCTGTTTAAACTATCTTTGATTTCCAGATCATTATTGTAATCCTTAATTATAATCTTCTCTATCATACCCTTGTACTTTTAAGGGGCGGAAGATATGACAGAGAAAGAATAATTGGTACAATTACGCTATATGATAGAAATTAATCTTACATATATAACCCTGGAAGTCTCTGTATTATTTTTTATGTAAATAGATCCATTTGTTTCTTTTCTATATATGCTAAAGGCTTGTTTATTCTGCTCTAAAAAACTCACTCCTGAAACATTATTCAAAACAACACCTCCCAAGTTACTATATAGTATGGCAACCCCAATTTCATGTTGTATAGATGCATTTTGAGCAAGTATCAAACATCCCTTTACTTCTTTTACTTCGTATTCTTCTAAAGGTGCAAAAGTCTTTGTTAGGTTATACGCCCCTATAGATTTAGCCACTTCCGAAATTGTAGACAAAATGCTGTTTCCACTACTATCTAAAGTTCTAATCTTTGCAGGTGTTCCACTCGGTAGATTTTTCTCTACTTCTGAAAATTGTATCTTTTCCATATCTTCCGTTTTTAACGGGCAGAAGAAATGAATGGAAAACAATAGCTTAATATAATTAGTATTATTCAGTAAAAGATATTTCCGTTAACGTGCTAATATCTATGCCTGTTTGTTCTTCCCAAATAAATTCTCCTGAGAATATGAAATCCAGTTTGCAGTAAATGATATGATACGCTGCTCCTATATAAGCATATACATATTCTCCATCATGGTAATACTTTATATATTGAACACTTCCACTGCGTTTATAAATATTTATAATAGACATTCCTTCTACGTTCTGATATGCATTTGAATAGATGCTAAACTCTGATATATCAGTTGATTCTCCGCGCCGAAATAACACGGTTACTTTACCTGAGAATCCTCTTCTTTTGCATGAAAACAATTTTATTAATTTATTAGGGGATTCACTTGTTTGTAATGACTTGGTTACATATTCTTGACTGTATAATCCGCTTTTATTTGTTGTGGCTATTGGCAAACTTACTCTTACTTGCTCAATCACACTTGTATCCGTTACTTGTACCTTTTCAATCATATCTTCCGTTTTTAACGGGCAAAGAAAGTGGTATAAAAAGAGGCGACCGCAGCCGCCCTCTTTTAAAATGAAAATTCTTTGACTGAATATCCTTCCTCTGGTGTCTCACTAACTTCAACTGGTTCTTGAAAAACAAAGCCTATATTATTGCTATAAGCAAAAGCATAATAATTTTCGTTGGGTGCATTCACGAGTATCTCAATTATTGGGCCTTCTGTTGTTGATCTCTTGTATAATATTCGAGCTTTAGAAATGCACTTGTCACCGCCGCAAGCGAGTTGAGTGATAACTTGATTATTCCCAAATCCTTCAGCAGAAATATAGAATAACTGTGATATCGCAGGACTGTTCACATATAGGTTTCCTACATTAAGTAGTAAACTGTTTGGATTGGCACCACTCTTCGAAGATGCAATCCTGTACCATCGTCCCCATGCTAATCGCCCAACTGTCGTTATTTTACCACATCCTCCACTGAAGGCAACAACTCTTGATGCCACAAGTATATCATTGCCAGCGGCATCAACTGCTTTCACTTTATGCACACTATCCTTTTCCTCTAAAGCATTATTATACTCTTTAGTCGTGACTTTCTTTAACATACCCTTATACTTTTAACGGGCGTTTTTTCTACAATGAAAATCGGCCCAATTTAACATTTTGTTTTTAATCACTATTTATAAATAATATTCATTTAAAATCATCCCATCAAGTAGGCGTTAAAAAGCCACCATTATTTCCCCAGGCATATGTATCTGAAATCATAAATGAAAAGCTACCGTCGTTAACTGATGAGTCATCAGATACCCATACATCAAAATATTCATATGACTGCTCTTTTAAGGTAGCTTTTGTAGGACTATTAGGACCGCCCGATACAGCACCTATGCCGGTTAGCATCACGATGTATTTATAGTGGTCCATTTTCCAGGACGATGGTATCTTTATGCGATAGTGTCCTTCTGCAACCCTTGAGACTGAAAGACTGGATCCATCATATGTAGTCGCCACAATGGTAGCTCCTGTGGATGTTCCTGTAACATACCCCTGTGCCAAAACACACGGAAATAAATCAATAGAACCATTGTACGGTGCATTCAGAATCATCCACATCTTATCAGCATCAGCAGTTCCAATCTTAACAACTTTCAACTGGACTTCCGTGTTACTACGCATTCTAAACTCTGTTAGCCCATGTGGCAGGAATTCACCATCAGGATAGATCTTGATGGTCGGACTTGGCGCGAGTCTCCCAGGCATCACATAATAATACAGATTGAGTTCAGTTCCAGCATCCATATCCACAGCTCTTGGCAGTGACAATGTATGTGACTGCGTAGAAACTCCAAGGCATGTAATATATCCATTCATTCTTCCACGTACCTTAATAACTGTTTCCACATCAGGTTCCAAGGGGATGTTTAAATAAGGAGTATAAATACTTCCTCTGGCATCAAGGCTCTTACAGTATACTTTTCCAGTCAGAAAATCGAGCATTAGATTGGGACGGAATGCATTGGCTGAATTCATCGGATCGTTCGGATTAAAATCCTTGTATCCACCTTCCGTTTCTACAGCAGAGCCTGAAGCATCCTCTCCGTATTGTGAGAATTGATACTGTCCATAGAATACAGCACTTGCAAGCTTAGCAAAATTGGCCATCAAGATTTCCACATAAATAGCCTTATAGCCTTCAAATGGTATCCAAGTGGCTTTAGTTCCATTGACAGCATAATCCTTTTGAGGATTATTGATGTTTGATGGAACACCTTGACCGACCCAAGTTGTGACCTGGTTCATCACATAATAGATACCATTGTATAGTACATAAGGAGCGAGCATATCCGTACAAACATAAGATGTATGTAGGTCATATTCACCTGCCGGGTATGGCAACATACCTCGTTTCCCCTGCTGAAGGAATTTAACTTCTCCTGTTTTTGTTGCTAATGTCATATTATCAATCTTTAGTTGTTATTGTCCATGCCACGTTGCCACCTGCCTGCTGACACATTTCATAAGTACAGGTACCGGAGGCGGAAGGAGTATTAGCCGTAGAGGGATTAAGTATCACGCCGGCACTGTCCATGAAAACAAAATAGAATGTCATATCCTTGGCCTTCGTTGTCTCTCCACGTTTGACAAGAATAGGCCTGTAGACTACCGTATCTCCTGCCTTGCTGATGGTCTCATCTTCCGGTGTCGGATTGGTTATGATGTCATAGGGATCAGACAAATCGATTACCGTCTGAGTATCCAAACCAATAAGAGTAGAATCCTGATATACCTCTACCTTGAATATGCCGGTAGTATCCACCATGCTGTCCGTTACCGTCAGGTTCTTTCCGGTTTGTCCGCTGATCAGGTTCCATGCATTGTTTATCATCCTGTACCATTTGTATGATAAACCGGCCGTCAGCTCCGAAGCTCCCAAACGGGCAACGGCTGACAATATAACACTGCCTCCCTTCTCCCGGATGGCGAAGTACTTGTCATCGCCGGCCATGATGGTCACCACTTTCTGATTTCCGACTCCCTTTGTTATCGGAATAGGATAAACCCATTGTATTTCATCCGAAACATTACCGACTGTCACCGTTGCCACTCCTTTGATCGTACAGCTTGCGCCAGCAGAAGCCTTCACAAGGTTCTTTACTACCTGAAGGCCGTAATAGTTTGTGGTACCGGCAGCATACGGCACAAACTTGAAATGTCCGGTTTCACCTCCGAAGGTATTTGTCGACACATTGGACGTGAAATTAATAAGCACATCGTTGAAATACCACTTAATGGAAGATGGCACAACGATTCCTTCAGCTACACGGGAGGAAGTCAGCAGGAAAGACAATGTAGGTTTCAATGTCGTAAAATCCGGCGCTATGTTTGTAGGAGCGGATGATTCCCCGTCATATTCCTGGTATAAGTCACCTTTATCGCACAGGATTGCCGCCATATATACACCGGACTTCTGCGAAAAGGTCACCTGTCCGACTTTACTCGCTATGCTCATTGGTTACCTCCCCTTCTGTATTATCAGATTCCTCAGGATCTTCTACTTTATATTTATCCGGCGTGCTAACCTCAGTGGGATTGTCTGTGCCGTCGATCTCTGCCTTCGCTTGCTGCGGAGTAAGACAGACACCGCCTACTTCCACAGCACGCTCGAACACGGTATCACCGGGAAAGCCCGCTACGTCAGCCTGCCATAACAGCACATTGCCATCTGCTGTTTTATTACGGATAGCAGTCAGATCGAGCGCATCCGCCACCTCTTTGGTTACTTTGATATAAAATGCCATAATCAAGTATTTTAAAATTAAACAATTCTTTTCCTTGCAACGATAAACTTGTTATCGCTGTTTACGATATACTTTCCGTCAGACGTTACCAGAGCAGCATAGGGGCCTCTGTCTATTACTGTCAGATTGAGCATCATCCCGTCAGTGAAAGGGATACTCGGATTGAAGCCGGTTGCCACCAATGTGTACGAAGAAGCACCTGCTGATTTGGTTCTCCATTCACATTCTAACACCTCGGAAGGGTTAGGAATATCACCTATCGTATCTCGAATTATAGGCTTTGGATATATTACCGTCGTGCCATCGGCCACCTGTTGCGGTACACCTTTCCAGTCGACTTCAATTGAAGGTATCCGGCGGCGGATAGTGGTGGACACATAGTCAATACCATCATCAGGTGTAGAAGCCGGAGTGCCATTCATGGAATAAGAGGCTTTACAGACATATGTTATCTCATTACCAATATAGTTACGGTCGAAAGTAAATACATTCTTATTGAGCGATACGAACTCCCAATCGTTATCACCATTGCCGTCAACGATTTGCTCAAGCGATCCATTTTCAAGCTTCCGGTAAAAGAAGAACCTGCATTTATTCGTAGCGGTCACATCCGTATCTCCTACAATCAGTTTTGCGGTGATGGTTTGCCGTACAGTGTCACGCAGAGGATTCCAGTCCAAACCTGAAGGTGAGTCTATCATCAGTTTAGGAGTCGGTTCACTGCCATCCACCGAACGGATTAACTGGGTAAAATTGTACACGTATGTTTGCCCGCTACGTTTACTGTCTACATACTCGGCATAAAATTCAAGTGTGACGGGATTGATCGTCGAGACATTTTTCTTCATCTGAATCTTTCCCTTTTCCGATCCTGAATCTGTAATTACATAATTGGTATTAGATGATGTGATCAATGTTCGAATACCGCCTATACGTTCATACCATTTCATGTTCGTCAATGAAGCATTGACTGTACCAAGCTTGGCAACTGCATCCGGATCGGTGGCGTTACAACGTGGAAAGAGCGTCAGGGGAGTAAGCGTATAGTCCGGGGTGTATTCATTCTTATCAGCCTGATACACCTGCATATCCGGTACGCTGCCTACAACTTCGATGTCTCCACTTATCTGAAGAGGGCGATAGTTGATCGTTATTTTGCGCTGTTTACTCTGCATAATCAGGTATGAGATATAATTCTTACAACTTTGCGGCCTGTTTTTTTCTCAACCGCTTTTTTTAATGCTTCTTCGCCATAGAATTTCTCTACGTGAACTATAGTCATCGAACGCATAGGGAAAACTCCCAATAGCCTATATGAGTATTCCACTACATGCGGATAAAAAAGGCATCCAATTTTTTCCATAATCTTACAATTTAAAAAGGTACATAATCTGTTGTCTCATGATTATTCTGTCCGTCACGCAACAGCACTCTTGCTATAAACTTGCATCCGGTCATATTCATATAGTCGGGACCAAGGTCATTCATGGTCAGTGCCAACGACTTGCCCGCTTCGGCATGTGCGACCGCCCAGGCATTATCTTCCGTTATGTTACCCGTATCACGTGTCCATTCAATATCCGTATCAAGGATGTGAGACGTCACATCCTGATTGTACAGCTTACCGGTAATCTTAAGGGTAGTCTCAAACTTATCCGCGTCAAAGTACCAGCCATTACTGCTATCAATGTCAATAGTAAAGTCCGGATTTCCTTCGATCATAGCCCATCCTGTAGATGCATACTGTGGTTCTTCGGTAGTACCCGTTACCAGACACATCCATTTGCAACCGTAGTGATATACTGCATCGTACACCTCCTGAGTAGATTGATAAGGATTGCTCACCGATTCTTCTGCGCTCCACTTGCCACGGTTGTTTTCAACCCGTACAGGTATTCCCTCATAGTCAATACGGTGAATGTCTTGAACAGCAATACCACGGCAATATACGTAGGTGTGCAGGTAGTTGATTGGCAGATTGTCAAACAGTGACAAATGCTTCAGACGCCCTATGATGATGGAGTAGTTGCTTTCTTCCAATATAGGCTTTATGACACCGTCTAACATACAGATGCACTTCTCTCGGCTGGATAGATACCAGTATCCCTGACGCTCTGCATTTACCGGATTACCACGATGAGACAATATCATTAATGGTTCTGGAGGATAGTTCTTACCACCGGGAACCTCACTATCCGGATACATAACAGCATTGATGGCATTGGCAGATGTATCTACGTGCAAGACACGCAACCAAGATGTGTAATAATTGCCACCACCTGATGCCAAGTCGTTGACAATGCCGTAAACCACATCATTCTCTGCTAATGCCGTGAAATCATTCTCCCAACGTTTACGCAGTGGTAAACGGTAAGTACCGTCTTCCAGAAGTTCCACGCTTTCAATCGTGCCGGATTCGGAAAATGAGTAATCAGATTCCATAGCTGAAAACCGATTGAAGATAAGCTCTAAAACGGTCAGCGATGACCGCAACTCCATGCGGTCAGCCTGTATTCGTCCATTTTCAGCAATTATGCCCTTGCCCGTTAATAATGAATCAATGATGCTTTCGCCTACCGTTAATTTACTCAAAGCCTTAATAGGCCCTTTTACTATGATGTCTTTCAAGAAAGTGATTATACCTTCTGCATAATCATCATTCTTTTTGCTGATAAACTTATCTCCTAAGCCCTCATTATTTGCCTTAATTGCCTTATCAATCTCGGCAAGTATTCTCAATGCTGAAAAGGTATTCCTATCGGTAGGAACAACAGTGTCATTGAGCTTTATCAAATAAACATACCCCTCCCCGCCTCCCCCAGTTTCACCACCTTCTTCTTCACCACCTTCAGGGAAATCAACATCTATATTGTCAACCATACCCTGTAAAGACACCTTGAAAATATAGCTCTTCAATGACACAATTTCCTTAGTCATTTCCGGCACACTATTACCCTTACGAACAAATCGCACGCCATTGAAATACACATTAGAGCAACATAGTATCCGGTTCAGGTGCTCCGCAAACCAGACAGGACACCCCTCAGCATTACCAAGAGTAAACTTCTTCTGCGTACTCTCTACTGCAAAAAGTTCAACGATATTTCCATTAGAAATTTCAAACTGCTCATTGTTGACGGCAAATGTCCAATCATCATCTTTGAAGCCGCCAGGTGCACGGAATTCAAAATAGAACTGCTCTTCACCGTTCCAGAATATGCAATCATTCCTCTGCTTATTACTACGCATAGAGTAGCGAATGAGAGTAGTCTTATCCAACTCGTGCTCATCATCCGTCACCTTGAAGATATTACATTCTTGATCGCCTATAGAAATTGAATAATAACCAGGTACCAGCCCAGTGATCGTTGAATGAAAGACCGTAGAACCATCTTTCAAAGAAAAGGATTGGAACTCGATTTCCCAGCTGGTACCATTAACATGATTCTTCAGTAAACCATTCATCTTATACTCAGTAGTGGTAATAACCTCTATGAATATGTTATCGGTAGGTGCAAACAACTGTATGTACCTACTCTCAGCCCCGAATTTATCAGAGGATGGACTAAAGAAAAGTGGAGTAAATGGTGATATCTTTATCATAACTAACCAATACTTTTAATTTGCAGATTATAATCAACCCCCTCATAGTGCCCAATCTTATATTTCAGCTCGTTTATGAAGCAAGTATATAATAGGTTATTCCTTTCAACCTCAACAAGAGCATTTACATCTGACGGTATTTCACCATCGGCTGTACTAATACTCAGAGTGCTCACGGTAAACAGAGGATCTGTTAGTTCTATATCAGTGTTCTCAGCAACATCATTAATCCGGATATCACTGTTACCCGATGAAGAAGCAAAGCGTAATGACTTGACAAATGAACCGATGTATTCCTTATTAGCATCGATGATAGAACGAGGTGAGAACATGGCATTGAACATGGTTGATGATGAAATTATTCCAGATACTTTATACCCTTCTCGTAAAAGCTCATAAGATTCAGCGTTTTCTTTCAAATGAGCCCCGACAAAGAAAGTATCATTGTCACTCTCATTATCAGTTGTATCTTTACCACGCTTGCTTACCAAAAATTCTATTCCGTAAGGATCTGCCCGAAGAGGGCTTATCAATTCAAGGGCCTTATCCGTAATGGTTATCCCAGTGTCATACTCGTTCGTAAAATGGAACTCATCACGTCCGTTGATGCTGTCATAGTCTTGTTTATCGTAACCGACTCTCAGTAAAGAGTAAATAAGTGATGAGTTCACTTTTACCTTAAAATCCATTCCAGTATAGCTTATTCGCTTTTGTACTTCAGAATGAAACAAAGAAGTGCGCTTCTTAAAAACGACTTTATTTTCAGCAATATCCGGTACATAGCCGTAGACAACCTCCATCCAATCAGAGAAATTCTTGAATGAAGTATATATTTTAGCCCCGTCCAATCCTCTGGCGCTCTCTGCCGCCATTATCACAGTGGAGGCCAGCCGAGTATCATCCTGATATTCTATTTCGCCTACATAGCCCTCATTTTCTTCATTTATGCTCTTCAATAAGCGGTTAAGAAGCACATCAGGCTTTATGACATCAATACGTTCTGATTGCATTTTTGCCATGTAATAGACAGACATCTTAAAATTCTCAATCTTGATTCTTACCCCGGCTTCAGTATTGAGGTAGATTCTATAAACCATACCTATTTTCCCAGATTCATTCTTTGCCGGATCTACCAAGACAAGCCCTTTTTCATTATAATGATACACGCTTCCAGCTTTAAGACCACTTGTATGTGAACCATTAACAGAACCCACTGAAGGTACTCCACCAACCATTTTTTGATATTCAACTTGAAACGATCCAGTACCTGATGAAATGGTTATATCACAACTCAAATCCATGTATAAGCCGTGTGGAGGTAAAGCAAGCAATTTCATGAAAACTCCTTTGGTATTGCCATAATAGGCACCATCCGATTCATGGTATGGTGTTATAAAATCACCGACATACACTTCAGGATTAGTATCTACAACATAGACATCAATATTCGTATTAGCCTGAGACGTACCAGAAGGATATATATATTCATCGTTATCAATGTCGAAGTTAAATGTATTCAGCATCAACAAACGATCATAATTGAGAGCCTTTTCTTCCTTTAATTCACTTACAAGGTATTCGTACTGAGTGCTCTTCTTTGCCTTAATCTTAGCAGCAAGAGTACTATCTATTGCATTGATATATACAATGCTATCATCATATTCTAATGAGCCGAAATCCAGATAACTACCGAAGAGATACTTCTTGCTCCTATCGTTATCAATAGTGTATATCTCTATCTGAGCATTAGCGTTCAAATAGTTGGTGCGGTATTCATTAAGTAAAAGGTTATATGCTTTCCCGACAAACTCAAACTTTGAACTGAATGAACGGATAATCCCACTGAAATCATTTCGTTTCAGCGAGATATTAATCTCATCCCAATTACTAATGCAATCCTCATTAATAATATGAGCTGTACCATTGATGATTAAAATATATCTGTTCATACATTTTCCTTTGCAGCGAATATATAGAAAATGCTAACCGGCACACAGGTTAGCATTTATCTTGACATTATATAATTGCAGCAAAAACAACACAATCATATTATAATCAACACATTACAACAGGCACAAATTAAGGGGTGAATTTACTCAGCCCAGCTCACGCCTCAATATTTCTCTGCCAAAAGAGATACGGCTACGTACTGTAGTAGCAGGAATATTAAGTAACCGACTTATCTCATCATAGGAATAACCCTTAGCATATAATAAGACACACTCTATACAGCATGATTTAAACGCACATTGCCGAATTACCGATAAGATTTCATGGAATAAAGCCCTTTCTGATGCTAAGCGTAGAGACACAACTTGACAAACATCATCATAGTCAACAAAGCGAATGATGGACTTTCGGTTATAGCTGGTTATATAAGTATTTTGCATAATCACTTCGCACCAGGGTTTCAATGGTCTGCCACTCTCGAACTTGTCTTTGTTCAGCAAGGCTTTATAAACTGTATCATTTGCAAGATCCTCGGCATCTTGTGTAGACCAACAATACTTTCTTGCAACCTTTACGATCCAGGGATAGATCAAAGCAATTTCCTTCTCAAAGTCCATATTCATTCCTCCTCACAATGCGCATGGTAACTTCACCAGCCATGCTTTGTTCTACAAATTCTCGCTGTCTGACACTCTGCTCGTATAAATCATTGGCAGACTGCTCCAAAGACTCTATGAGTCTATCAACAGAAGGTTTGGAGGAAACAAGGTCCTTTACTTCGGACAAATCAAGAATTATCCGATTACATTTACTCTCAATAGAGTTTAGTTTTTGTAACAGCTTGCAATAACCTAAATGGTCAATGCCGCATTTAATGCTTGTTTTTTGCATAAGAAAACTCATTAGTAGTTCGTAAAAAGAATTACTAATGAGTTCATCAAAAGTCCGATAGCATTAAAAAAAATATTTATGCTATCTAAATGTTCCCCTCTTATTCATTATGTCAACATTCACCTGGTTTACAATATTGGCATACACAGCAGCATTAATCTGATGCATATCAATGTGCATTTTGATGTATGTCATAATAAATGCAATTTCTGAGTCATAATAAGAACGTATATCATCTGGCGAAGACTTCTCTTTAGTTTTCTCCGGATCTGCATTTACTTCCTCATTACGATGCTGTTCAAAGGTAGCATATCTCAGCAAATCAGCAACTCTATCTTTGAGGTTGTCATCGCTCACACCGGAAACATCCTCATCAATCATGGCAAGTAAGGAACGTATATCCTCATACGCCTGTTGCATAACAAGAGTGGTACATATCCGGAGAAAGAAGACTTTCATTTTACATTTTATCGCTTCTTCTTTTTTCGCAATAAAAGCTCTCATTCCTGATTTATCGGCAATAAAGCGATATGATGCGATAAGAGAATGAGCGCATCTTTCAAGCTCTTCTTTGTTTACTTGATCACCATCATCTAATAGCAAACAGTAATTGCCACACAGCAGTTCTATAAACTGCGCTAATGATATTTCATTCAATCTTGTTTTCATGAATTTCTCAATATGTATAAGTCAAATTCTCTTTTATAAGCCTCTCTCCTACGCTGTTTGATTGACTGTACCAACAAGTTATTCGTCATATCCATCCGGCGTTCAAGACCGGAATAGTCGTTATAAACAGTGGTGGCAGCCCCACCCTTTTCATTACTACGAAGGAAGGAGAACATCGGAGCAAAACCATTATTCTGCCAGTCAAGGGAACCGAAATCATCGACATCAGGAAAGACCTGAGCACCTTTCGGAAGATCTACAAGCATAGGTGTATCAGGAGTAACCCATGCCATCCCCTTATACATAACAACTTCACGTTTGCCGGCATCACCTACCAGGGCTTTTCCTCCAGGATGAGCACTATTTTTCGTACCCTCTGCGTATGATGGTATAGGAGTAGCGGCAATAGTAGCTACCTGTATAGCCCCCATAGCCCCAACAATGGCTGCCAGTACAAAATTAGGCAGTGATTTAGTAATCGCTAACGCTGTGGCGATACCAGCTTGTGCAATACTTGTAGCCTTATCCCAAATTGCCTGCTTTCTGGCAAGATCCTGTTTTTTCTTCTCCAATTCACGATTCTTAGCCTCAGTCTTTTCCTTTGCAGCACGTTTCCTTATTTCCGCTTCTTCCTCGGAGAGAACGCCATATTCCACTTGTTTCTCGATACGTTCAATATCACGATCATAGGCTTCATCATTAGCGTCCTGTTCGTCTTCTATTTTGGTTATCTGACTATCATAAACAGTAGCAACAAGGTCGCCGATGCTACCGATAGCCTGTTGAGCTGTCTGTAACCAATTTTGCAGGCTACGCATTCTATCTTTATGTGCCTTGTCATCAGCTTTAGCCACTTTCTCTATCGCTGAAATCTCAACCTCAGCCTCTTTCTGAGCAAATTCCGCCTTTAACCTTTGGAGTTCCTCAGCAATCTTTTTCCTGTCCTCAGCACTGAGATTATCAGCCTGAAGTTCCAGTTCCAAAGCATCAATAGCCGCCTCATTGGTTTTCTGAACATAATCCAAAGTAAGTAGATATTCTCGTTCGGCAAATTCCTTCTGCGTTATTTGCCGTTCCGCCAACTGCTTCTTTAAAGCAAGCATATCAGTTTGATACTGCTGGTCACGAACAATATGTTCGGCAGCCGCATTTTCTGCAATGAGTTGTACTTGATAAGCTGCATTCTCTTCAAGTATCTGTTGCTTCTTACTGGCAAACTTCTGGTCTATGGCGAAGACATCTTCACCAGTTTTTTCCGCTGCATCAATTTCAGCCTCACGTTGCATATCAAGTTGTCGGAGCTTCAACACCAATTCTTCTTGGGAGCCTTTCTGTACCACTTCCAAAGCGTTGGCAATGTCCTGTTTCTCTCGATTTGTATTATATTGGATCGTAAAGCGATTTACCGCATTTTGCATCTCTTTAGCCAGGTTCTCACGGGTGGCTATTTCCTCTTTACTATATCCTTTAACTGCGGCAATCTTTTTTGAATATTCAAGACCAATCTTTTTCAATTCTTTATCTAAGCCCTCATTCATCAAAGCAAGTATGGAATCCTGATAAGACTCTTGGATCTTTCTCTTTTCAGCAACAGCCTTCTCTAATTCACGCTTTTCTTTTTCTGTCAGGACTTTGGTCGTTTCTACTTTTTCTGTATGCTCCTTTACATAATCGCTTTCATAAGCATCTACATTTTCAAGGACATACCTATATTTTTCTGCATTCTTCTCCGCTTCAGTCCAGAGTCCAAATTGAAAATTACGTTGCTTATTATAAGTCGACATTGAAGTTCCTGTTTGAGCACGTGTAAACATATTACTCTTTTGCATTGCATCAGTTACTTTCCGGTATGATAGTTCTGCCTCATCAGCCACCTCAGAGTATTTCTTAATCTCAGAATTAAGATACTCCTTTTTCTCCTCAACAGCCTTCTTAAATGCTTCCTGAGAATCCATACCGCCATCCATATAGCCTTGCCATGCTTCTTTTATTTCATTGATATAACGTTCTTCAATTTTAAATTCAGAAGCTATTTCACGCTGACCTCTTAGAGCTTCCTGCATAGCTTCAGTCTCTTTATCTTCAAGGGATTTAAAATCATCAGCAATATTACGAACTCCACGCGCTAAGAAGTCAAGCACGCTCTTCATCGTTCCTTTGGAATTAGAGAATGTCAACATCAAAGCCTCCCATGCAGAAGACAGAGAAGCTATTGAACCCTTGACATTATCTTCCATAGTATGGGCCATACCAGCAAGTTCTTCATCAACACCGGTTATCTGCTCTCTCAAAGGAACAAGTTTATCTGCCGATGTAAGGAAGGCATTAAAAGCTGAAACACTACGTTTATCTGTCAATTCAAGAGTAGTATTCAAATCTACTCCCCTATCACGCAATGTTTTCAATCCATCTACAAGATCCGGCAAAGTCTTCACAGGTTTACCCAATGCCAAAGCGAGTTTTCCAGAACCGTCAGCAAGATTCAATAGAATATTTCTCGTTGCAGTAGCAGACATTGAAGCATCAAAACCAGCATCAGCCAACTTTCCAAGCAAAGCAAGAGTATCTTCTATTGTGAAATTAAATGATTTCGCTACAGGTCCTACAATTGGTAAGGCGGTAGCAAGATAATTGAATGATAAAGCACTTTTTGTAGTCGCTACTGCCATAGCTGAGACATACCGTTCAGTCTCTCTTGTATCAGCATCAAACATTCTCAATGCTGCACCAGACAAAGCGGCCGCTTCACCCAATTCAGCACCAGTTGCTTGGGCAAAACGTAAAACAGACTCAGTGGCTTGTAGAACTTCCTTTCGGGTAAAACCAAGTTTAGCCAACTCTATTTGTAATTCTGTTGCCTCAGATGCCGTGTACTTTGTCATGGCTCCCAGACGTTTTGCATCTGCTGTCAATTCCTTGATGTTGTCAGAGGTAGTTCCCAAAATCGCTGCTAAGCGGCTATTAGCAAACTCAAACTCAACAATACTGCCAACCCCTTCACGTAATTTTGTGAACAAAGTAACTATGCCATTGATAACAGCTTGTCCGCCAACATACCCGGCAACAATGTTTTTCATCCCATCGTGCACCTTATTCAAACCAGGAGACAACTGAGAACTGAGTGCTTTACCTGCATTACTTGCAATAGTTCCGAAATTCTGTAGCCTGTTATTTCCTTTTTCGATTTCAAGAATTGCAAGTTTCACCTCCTCACGATATGCACCAACAGTCAATTTCTGCCGTGTTTGTGCATCAGAGTTCTTCTTGGAATAATTGGAGTTGGTATCTATCGTAGAATTTAGCCGTGCCAATATCGTAATATAGTCAGCATCCGTATCACGAAGTAACTTTACCGCTTGCCTTAATTGTTTATTGGCTGTCTCAGCCTCTATAATACTGTGCACCTCACGATTAGTAAGAGTAATGGCATCCTTAATTATACGAAGCCTTTCCTCCTCGCTTATATTGGCATTTCTTCTTGTGCTATTACCAGAGTTCTGCGCCTTTGTAGCGGCCAACTCAGCTTTTGCAACCTTTTCCAGCGCAGCGGCATTCTTTGCATTAACATCAGCAAGTTGCTTCATATCTTTGGCAGATAAATCACTTGCTGAAGCTTGCTTTTGCAAATTATCTGCAACCTCCTGAAGCACTTTCTTTTGTTTGTCAAGGGTCACATTAAATTCGGTGTTCGTTTTCTCTGCAGTCGCAACCTGAGCCGAATATAATGCAAACAACTTATCAAGCTCTTTAGGAGTCTCTATTTCCATTTTCATGCCCTTGGCAAGCTCTTTTGCCACATCGACATAAGTATTCTTTATCTTAATCAACTTGGCATCACATTGCTCAAGCTTTTCAAGTTCACCCTCTTTTATTAAACCACTTATTCCAAATTCTCCCATCACAAATAATGTCTAAATTCGACAATTTCACCATCTATCTCACTACCTGCCTTATCGAAGCCATACGTACCATCCTGTCTTCTATACACAACATAGATGCACTGTTCCAATATGGCAGCCTTTCGTGCAAGTTCGCTCACATGAGCATACTCGCACATTATCTGCTTGTTATCACAACTGCAACTCATCTGTAACCACTATTTGATATAAACTTTTCCAGCCAGGGGCGAAGAATACGCTCAGAGAAGTATTTCTTTGCAGTATCACCAAGCTCAAAGATTTCACTACCGTACTTCTTCTCAATGTCCGGGCCTTCGTTGAAACCAATAGTCTTTATCTCCATGACCTCACCGGATAACCGGGCCTGTATGCTATCATGGAACTTACCAGTTATGTACAAGTTGGGAACTTCAACCGGACGCGGTGGTAGGAATAAAACCTCTGACTCAATTGGTGGAGTAATATCATTCTTCCACTTCTTATAACTCTTCGCCCGGTGGAACCAGGGTCCCGGTTCATTGAAATACGGATCATTATCATAATCCGGACGAAGCAAACGTTCTTTTCCGTTCATACCACTGTAAAGTTGCTCACGTATAAGAGATTCAATCACATTACTATTATCCTCCATACACGCAAGGCATTCCCGTTTGATACCGGTATTAATCTTATGGATCACTTCATATACTTCATCTATACTGGCCATACTTTTAAAAGAAAAGGGGGATGCGAAAAATCCCTCATCCCCCTCGTTCATCACTCATTTTCTTCCTTGACCTTTCCCTTCTTTATCAAATCGTATACATCAGAAAGCATTTTCTTACGATCATCCTCCGGGCGGTCCTGCCAAATCACCGGCATATGCTTATTAATGAAGTCGGACTTCTTCATAGCCTTTACTGCCGGCTCAATAAAAGTCACACCTTCAATAATCATGCAGATACCCCCTCAATGTATTTGATACCATTCTCATACAATACTGAAGGTGCTTTAAGGGAGACAGTGCCTCCGTCACCGGCTGGCACCACCGTAAGAATTCCATCTGCATAAGTAGCAGACGTAGCACCGTTCAAAACTTCGGCAGCGGCCTTTGCTATTGCTTCACCGTGCAAAGGAGTAAGGTCATACCCGCCGATTTTCTCGATCAACTTGTACTTGTTGGCTTCTTTGCTCACAAGTGAAACTTCTGTCAAGCCTTTGAGTCCATTCTTGATATTGAAATTTAGCTTGACGAAATCAATGTGCGTCAACAAATCCTCAATATCGGCATGACAGAAGCTGACTGTCATAGTGGATTTTGAGGAGCTGGTGGAGAAGGGAGTTGCAGTAGGATAAATCGTTGACATCGACATACCAGCGAGTATATCAGTACCATCATTGTAGCCGTACAAGAATTTATCGTCGTAGAAATAGACATCCCACTCTTTGGTGGCAGCCTGCAACAGTTTAGCATTAAGCGTTTCGTCAAACTTAGGCAAAGTGAATGTTTCCGTCTCAGCACTCATTCCATTGTATTGGCTTGGGCCATAACCTACAGCATTAACCTGAGGTTCACCGCCGTTTTTAGCATATTCGACAAAGGAAGGAATCGGATATACCCTACCCGGGCGGTCGGCATGGCACAACTCTTCAAGTGTTTCCTTCGTAAGTTCAGCAGGTAGCTTCTGGCCTTTCTCAACAATGATGCAGCCTTTAATCCTACCCCAATCAATCTGACACGTAGAGCCGCCAGTATTAAGCAACGAGCTCTCACAAGTTCTAATATTTCTCATTTTATCTACAATTTGGATTGTTAATAGTAATTTCCATACTTTTGATATTGATGGCGTCTATAGTCTCACTAAGGGCATCGCCCTTCTCGGTGTAGGCTCCATATCTGCCATACGAATAGTTTTCTGAATAACCATGATTCACTTTACCATACCCCCAATCGAATCTGTCATCATCCTGGAGAACTTCAATAAATCGGTCATAAATCGGACGAAGAATATTCTTGAATGACGTTTCATGACGTTTCTCATTACTCCACTCATTGTTAGAGGAACAAGCTATTATCAACGACACCTTGGCCTTTGCAAAGTAATCCATGCTATTCCTTTCCTCAGTGATCGGACAGAACAGCGCTATGAGAGGAAACTTTGAAAGTGATGTCTTATCCGATTTAGTGGCGGTATCCAGTACGTCCTTAACATACTGACCGCTTCCGAATACAAAATTTATTGGCAGGTTCTTAATAACCTTCCGGGTACCTTTACTATCAGTGTAGATAACCTCAAGTTCTTCCGGGATTTTCTTTACCACATCGGCAAATATGTCTATGATATCAGTATTTGTCATAAGTTGAAAGTATTGATCGGAGTTAACAAATTGCTGTCGATACTTACCGTGAAAGGACATTGCTTCGAAGATGCCCACTTCACAAACTCACGGTTCTTCTTTACCATGTCATTCCAGGTACTTACTTGCCGTTGGATCGGTGAGACATAGGTGTTATCACACTTTAGTCGTACAAGTCCTTTAATGGTAGCCTGGGTATTGGCATCACGCAGGATATAGAAGAACACATAGTTAGCGAACGGTTCGCGTAGCAGCTTGCATAATGATTCATACTTTGATTCTTCCTCACCCGCTGCGACAATAGTTTCTTCCTCACTGTCTTCCTCGGCTTCGGCATTCTCCTGTTCCAGCAATTCAAGATAGTCTGTTACCTCTTTGGAGAGTTTATTCCCCAACATGCTTGACAGAAAAAGAGGTTGGAACTCCTTTATATACGCCACTATCGTATCATTCACAGCAATGGAATCTTGTGAAGGAAGTTCTGCCAATGTCGCATTAGCAATATGTCGCGGCCCGGCAAGGAAATATGAAACATCAATTAGCATCGTTATTCAGTTTTACGAGTAGCCGGACGCCCTCTCTTTTTCTCTTCTACGTTGATCGTTTTATCGTCAGACGTTTCAAGTGTCTTAGAGTCTTCAGCCGGAAGTTCCTTCGAGTCACCTGTAGGCAACTCTTTTTTATCTGCAACAGCTTCAAGTTCCGAAATACGGGCCTGCAAACCATCGCGTTCAGTAGTTAAAGAAGCAATGAGAGCATCCTTCTCTTTCATGCTCAGCTCAAAGCCTGAGAGCTGCGATTTCAAGCCCTCATTCTCTTCAACGAATGTAGCAAGTTCAGTTAGCTTTTCATCCATCGCTTTACGGGCGTCTTCCTCAGTGATAAACCCACATTCGGAGATAGGGGTGAATGCAATCAATCCCCTACCTATACGAATGCGTTGTTCTTTAATCACATTGGTAACATCCTTTTCGTTTCCATCAAGAATGTATTTCATATTTTACGATTTAGCCTTAGTGATCGCAGTTTTCAAAGAGGCAAGATTACCGTAAGCATAAGCCCAAGGCATGTAAACCGGGAAGATTACTTCTTCTTGCGCAATCAAAACAACTTCGTTACACAACTTGGTGTCAACATCTTCGGCCCATTCAAGAGTCAATGAAGAATAATCAACCAAGTTTGAAGCCTGATTAAAGTCTCCAAGCAAATATTTTCCAGGCATGATACCCTGATATTCAATGACAGGACGTCCAGCAATGTATTTCATACCGTTTCGCATTGAAACAATACCCAAGTTTCGCCCAGTAGTGTCTTTTTCAGATTCGATAGCATTGACTGTGATCGGATTCAAAACTATGGCGTTCGGATAATACTGTGCGTATGTCATTACAGCGAAAGCCGTTTTCACTACATCCTCAGAGTTCGGCTCTTCGATGTTTTTGAACGCAGCATTATTAACGGTAAATGTCATTTCTGCAAGAGCAGTCTCTGCACCTTTGTATGCGACGCCCTCAATGAGAATTTGACGGTCGTTTATCTTTACGAGAGGGTGTGCAGTACTAAGATCGGTATTCACAGCTGCCTTGGCAAACGTGATTGTCATACCATCAATAATCAAGTCTTGCGGATTGGCAAACTCAATGACAGTATCCTTGTTATCATTTTGTCCTGACACAGCCTTGACAGAGCCGGCAGAGCCTGTAATAATAGCATCACTGATGATGGCCTCTACAGAAGTAACCCCTGTATGATTAACAATACCAAGCAGATTTTCACCATTGCCGTCACCGAACAGGATGTTCCAGTCTTCCGCCATCCATACAGCTTCAGGAAGCATATTCAGGATATAAGAGCGGATATAAACACGGCTCTTGAGCATACGTCTGGAAATGCGGATATGTGTACCCAAACGTTTAGTGCCAGTCTGTTGCTCCTTAACCTTAATGCTCGATTCAGGCAATCTACCATTCTCGGTAACATACCTGGCGTTACGGTCAAAATCATACACTTGGGCATAAGCCAACTGAGGGAATGCCGGATCACCCTGCAAAGTAGTAAGCACGTCGCGCATATGCAACGGTTTATTTGAAACCTGGCTAACTACGCGCTTTTGCTGTTGGGTAATCAACAATTCACCGGTATAATTGTCGGTCATAGACACAACATCTTTCAAAGAGAAACCATCAAAAGAACCGGATTTGCGCGTCTTGCCGGAAACAAAATCAGCAAATTTTTCAGAGTCTAACATCTCATTCAATTTTTCATCGAATTTGTTGATAGTCTCCATTGATAAGCCTTTCTGTTTCATCTTCTCGATGCTTTCACCCAAATTCTTGACCTGTTCAACGAGGATTTCGTTGTCCTTGATAAGCTGAGTGAACTTTTCACCATCGTAAGCTTTCAACAGATTGTTGACTTCGGCGAACTTTTCAGTCACTTCACTGGGGGAAAGCATACCCTCAAGAGATTTGTTCATGACATCACACATCATACCAGCGATGTTTTCCATGAACGACTTCTGCTCAGTCGGCAGATGGTCAGTTTTCAGATTAAAATCTGATACAGTAAATTTCTTTAAAGACATAATTTTTTTTCAATTTATAGTTCGACAAAGCAATCATTCAGAGTATGGAAGAAAGTGCTGGTATCAGCGGCTTTCCCTGTATCAACAGTTACTTCATTGGCTCCTGCTGGTGGGGTCTGAGTGTCATTCAACGGCTCATTGCCACCTTTAGGTGAAGTATCTGTTGACTCATCTTTGATAACTGCATTACTTTTATAGACTCTTGCCCAACAATGAGGGCAACGTACATAATTCGAAATATTATCCATAGACTTAACATCCAGCATTTTCTGTGTGTCAAGAATGGCAATAACCTGTTCCCGGATTTGCGGGGTGAGCTTATTCATTTCCTCACGGACAATATCCTCTGTAATCCATCGGTGATATTGTGCAGCAAGCTCTAATACCTGCTGAGAATAAGTTACTTCTGGAACATCATCATAGTTAAACTCATAGCCACAATGTGGACAAGTTACTATAGGAGCACCACTAAGTGCTTTTAGCATTAAATTCAGTTGCATATCATAAGCATTTAAACGTTCGTCAGAATACCTGAAATGGAAGGACTTCCGGATAAACTCTATAGCATCTTTTACCTGCTCATTCGTGGCAGACTTAATATCAACCAGAAACGTTTGAGGATTACTCCCCCATGCGGTCAAAGTCGAATATTCTCCCATGAACCATTCTTTTACTTTTCTTCGATCTGCCTCATCACGCTTTATCGCTTTGACACCGATAGAATGTTCAAGAGTTCTACCATTCTCAGCATACAGTTTGTAATCTTCCAAAGTGTCGCGCCCCATCTGTTTTTTGAGATTAATCTGCCCGACCATCACAAGATTATTTTCCTTTTCTTCACCAGAAAGAGGAACACCTAAGAGTTGGTCAGTTCTATGGTTTAAGAACCAACGCATACGATTAAAATTCTCTTTCAATGTTTTATTGAAAGAACCAGGCATTGAAATATCATCCTGTGAATCCTTAACACCAATGCCATTAACAGCTACTGTAACAACACCTTTTTCATCAACATCATTTGCCTTCGTTTTGCACAGAAGGTTTTTGTAATTCTCCATCTACACTTTTTGTTGTTAAGTTCAACATCGTTTTAACTTTCTCTATTTCGTCAGGTGACATCTCGTATATGAGTTTACTATACAGCGGGATTTCAACCTTACTTTCTCCTATTTGTGCTCTCCAGTCATTCAAACAGATAATACCGGAAAGGAATTCTTCACGACACCTCTTAGAGATACTTGTGTTAACCGTTTCTGCCTCTTTCTTTCCTTCTTGCAGACAATCGACATGACTGAAATCACAGTCGATATAAAGCCCATCGGATTCAAGTCCCAAGAATTCAGTGATATCTTTGCAGAACTGGCTACACATAGGTATGATTATAGAGCTATACACGTTCTTCTCAACTGTTTTCTGATTATTAAATGTGGAGCGATCTTTACGAGGTACAAGCTCGGCCGGTACACCGAAAGCACCGGCAATACTAATTGCATCAGCTAATGTCTCTTCAAAGGGCTGTAACTCTTGAATAGACAAATTGGTACGAAGAAAATCCAAAGGAATATTTGAAATTCCAAAAGGAAACTGCCCCTTTCCCACTCCATAGGTTTTGTTATGCTCTTTCAAAATCTCTTTTTTCTCATCAGGAGTCATTGCAATTGTACCTGTTTCATCCTTTTTGGCAGAAATCAGCCACCCCAGACCTCCACGTTTAACATATATCACGTTTCTGGCATCATAAACTGCAATAAGGTTGCTTATAGGCTTTAGCTGAGACTTTAGCCTACTGGTTCCACGCAAGAAACTCACTCCCGGGTATAAATTAGGAATGCCCTCACGATCATGTAATATCTGTTTAGATGGAATATGAATACCAGCGCAGAAGCCAAAACTCAAATTATAGTAATCTACAATTTCTTCAATCTCAGCAATGCCAAACAATGGAATATTATTACGTACAGGAACAATCTCTACCTTATCAGCAGGCAATACCCAATAATTGGAACACCATTGCCACAGGTTCTTGATTTTCGAGAAAGATTCCGGAACAGCCGCTCTGAAAAAGCTATCGCCAACACACAATTTGTATACATGATGAGAGTAAACAGTTTCCTTCCAGCTAAACAAACAATTAGGCTTATTCAAGATATGATTGACCTTTTCATTATTCCAAACAATACTATCATCTTTGGCTTTCTTAAGTACAAATTTGGCACCTGCTATCCGGGAAGCTATATAATCAATAGGGAAAAACACCTCTGGAACAGTGTTGAACAGTTCAAGAAAATTGCGGCTACAAACAAAAGGATTAACAAAAAGTTCCTCAGCCACAAATTCTCCGGCAACAGCTCCAGAAGGAACAGCTGTATCTTGTGGCTGAATTTCTTTTTCTTTATCCGCAGTATTTTTCAAATCATCCTCTGATTTCTTTTTAAAAAGGTTCCAACTCATCTGATTATCTTTTGAAGCAAATATAGATAGAAGAGTATACAGCTTTTCTGAATTAAAACATCTTGACACATGCAATTAGGAACATAATAATATATATATTACTAATTATCAATCCGTTACACAGGGCATTTTTAAGAGAGGTATTTTATGATATAGTACGCCAAACCACTCAAAGCAATGTTTGCTTCTTTGTTTTCACTATCAATATTATAGTCTAACAGGCTATTCAGAAAGCAACAATAGTCTTCAGATTCCTCAAGCTTGCTTTCGGATAGCAGGAAGTATTCTCTAATATAATCGGAGGTAGCAGCAATACGCTTATCCACATCTGGGAATTCTTTAGCAACCCTCACATCAGGAAGCGTTTCACGAAGCTCTCTGACCATTGGGAAGTAAGCATTTGAACATTCCACGATGTAAGGGATTGCTTGATGGTCTTTTATTGAAGACTTGATTTCATCCATAGAAGACGTCTGCCGATAAACGACATCTACCAGATGCCACTTTTCTCCACATTTGAACGCCTGAACAAGCAAGAAGTGACCGTTGACATTCGGCATGACATAGACAATCTTATTGCTATATTCATGTTCAGTGTCTGGGTTGAAGTACGAGAAAGCACCCTTGTTGCCGTAGAGATTTCTCTTTCGCCGGTTGCTGAAAGCGATGTAGTCTTCATGACATAAGTCTGTCACTACATAACGGAACGTATCTGAAAGGTGGCCATGTTCTTCATAGGTCTGCATTGTAGTCTTATTCTTGACCTTAGTTTTGAGAATGGCACCGTTAGCGTCTTTCTGCACACTCATATAATCTTCAATAGAAACGGTACAGCTCTCATCAATACCTATCTCGATGCCCGGCACAATTTCGTCAAAGATAGCATTGATAAACTCACCAGTCATCGCTACACTTGGATTCTTGTTACCTACCTTATCTTCAATCTCAAAACCTTCTTTCTGCAAAGTGTCTATGAACAAGTCCATCCAGGAACGTTTCTCATCATCAATGCTGTTGGCCGCTTTCGTCGAAGCATCCCCATGCAGGTAGATCTTATCACAGTAGCCGATATCTTTCAAGTATTTGCCAACGAGCTTAGAGGACTTCTTAACTGTGTTATTCGGACTTTCAGCACACGTCTCATGGAACTGCCATATCTTAATGCCAGTGGATAAGTCCACCTGCCAATACGATACGCTGATGTATGGAAGTACATTATTATCGACTGATATATGGATGGGGAGGTCTGGTATATATGGATGCTCGCCGGAATGCCTACCTCTATGAAATGAACCAAAGAACTCGCTACCGGTACGAATGACGCCCCACTCGCCCAGAGCATATACATTGTAATAATCCGGATCATTCAGACGGTCTTTCTCAAAATCGGCAATACATTGTTCATCATAATATCCATAAGTTCCGTCCGGGCTGCCAACAACCCAGAAGTTATTCAGGTAGGTGGATTGGATAACCACCATGTCCGGTGCATGTTCTTCTATCTGCCTGGTCCTCGGATTCAAAATCGACTTCGTAGAGTTCATCCGGATGGATTTTACTTTTGTCAATTCCTCCGGCAATGCTTTCCCGGCAATTTCCACAGTCATAGAGACATCATGCCACTTCTCTGTGTCAAACAGCTTCTTCTTTATCCAACACGTTTCACTAACAGGATTGAAAGTACAGATAATTTGCTGGCCGACTTTTCCACGTAGGCGCTTACGTATCTGCTTTAAATCCGGTTCATCAAATTCGGATAATTCCTCAAGGTGTACACGTTTATAGTTGGATATACCCTTTATCTTCTCTGGATCATCAAGACCGGAGAAGTCAATCTTTGCACCATTGTACAAACACTTAATTGTGTTCTGCTGGAACTTGAAGAGATGATCAATTCCCAATCCTTTAGCTGCTACTTTATAGTCCTCATAGATGGTTTTCTGTATAGAAGCTCCAACCTTACGCATGACTAAAGTGTTCTCACCGTCCTGTAAAGTCTGTATAAGTATTGTCTGAGCAACACTATAGGACTTTCCGGACGAAGAACCGCCATACAAGATGATGAAACGCAATGTCGCATCTTGCAAGTACTTCAGCAGATAAAAGCCGTTAGGATTGAGTTTTTTATAATTTACGATCATTCTATATTGTTCTATAAGTCGGAATCCACAGGTGAGAAAACACCCGAAATCATCTATTTTATTGTCCTATAATTCTGATATGCTATCATCATCGAACCCAATACGAAGCTCACCGGATTTTCCTCCACTATTGGTAAGGTCTATCTTAGTAGGCGCGTCCCATCCGTTCCAAGCACCAAGTAACCGGGCCGCCTCAGTTTTACCATGATATTCATAAGTAACCTCTCCCCGTTTGTTCTGTATCTTCTTCAATGCATTACGAGCACGCTTTGAAAGCTGGGATGGACTTCTCAGCTTAGCCTTTCCAGTCTTCGGGTCTATATAATGCAAATCATCAGGGTCTGCGAGAACAATATCCATTAACACCTTCTCGACTGTTTTACGCTCAACCTCAGACTCTTTCGCCCTCTTATCCCTTATTTCATTTATCCTTGCACTAACCTTGCTATTTTTAAGGAGCCTGCTTGCAGCACTCCAAATCGTTTCAGGTTTCATGTTCAAAGTATCATAAGCCATACGATACGCCTCACTTGCATTGCCGTCTGTGTCAACGTAATAATGACAGAACTTCTCTTGTTTCAATGTTAATGCTTTCTCTTCACTCATAGCTACATATATTATAAATTCCTACAGAGAGAGAACTAATCAAAGCTACTCAACCTGTAGGAATAATTATGAAAGGCTTTTCATTTACAGAACTTTTCTATCTCTCCGCCTCCGCATTTTTTTGAGGATCTTCCTTTCTCCGCCTGGCGAACACCTTTTCTATGCCTCTCTCAACTGGCATATAGGACAAAGGTACTAAATAGATACCCTGATTCACCTGTTGCTCCAAATTGTCAAATTCGCGTTTTTCTCCAACAAGCTCAATATCAATGGTTTTGTAGTATTTTACAAGATTGGCAAAATGCAATACCGTAACCGGTTCGACATTCGCTATGTTAATCAAAGGCTTATTGCAACCAACGGCATAGATAAGCCCTTCAATCACATCATCTATGTAAGTAAAGCAACGGATGTTCTGGCCGTAATTGTACAGCTCCACTTTATCCCGATTCAAGAGATACCAGAGAAGAGTTCTATTACGAGGGCTCGGACCATACACATTATGAAGCCGAACACCAGTTGCATTCTTACAATAGATAGATGCGTATTGCTCGTCGAAATACTTGCTTATCCCGTACATCGAAGTGGTGTTACACGGATTAGCTGTCGAAGAGCTTGTATATACAAGTTTCACATGATATCGCTCACACTCATCAGCGACTATCATAAACGTATCAATGTTATCTTTCCGGATCTGCGCTAAATCATCATTGAATACGCTGGTTTGCGCTGCCAGGTGGAAGACACACACCACATCCCCATCTTTCAAGTACTCGCCGATGGCTGATGCTTCTTGCCCGGTCGACCGGTCAATCTCGATTACTTCAACAGCACGTTTTCTCAATTCTTGGCAGAGCGCTTTGCCTATAAAGCCTGCACTGCCGGTTACAATTATCTTCATCATCACAAAAAATAAAGGATATATCAACTCTCGTACATCCAAATTCAACATATTATTGGTAAAAAACTCAAAAAAGTATTAACTTCAAAATAGAATACACTACATTTGTAACTGTATAAAGTATAAAATCAAATAATATGAAAAGATCGCAGATAGACATAATAAAATGCGCATTAATTGCAACAGTCATTTTTACTCTAATACTAATATCAGTATATGTATATAGATTTCATCACGGACTATCACATAATCACAATGATTTTGCTGATTTCGGTAGTTATTTAGGCTCAATTACAGGATTACTTGCTTTTATTGGAGTACTCTATACAATAAAAGACTCACAAATAAATAGACAAATTGACAATGAAAGATCAACATTTTATAACTTGTTAAGACTATATCAACATCAAGTCGACATCAACAAATATACTGATCACCAAGTTGAGAAAACAGGAATTGAAGCATTCAAAGCATACGCACATGAAGCGCGTTCATTATTC
>ERZ1027264.366-NODE-366-length-39249-cov-6.707608_pt1 | contig 39249 bp, 47 predicted proteins | sample MGYA00519258_ERZ1027264 | MGnify/ENA primary metagenome ERZ1027264 (study PRJEB26926, sample SAMN06164692) | human gut metagenome | biome: ENVO:00009003; feature: ENVO:2100002; material: ENVO:00002003 | host: Homo sapiens | place: USA | collected 2012 ...
TCCCTGCGGCTTTGGAAATGTCCCCAGTGATAACGGGCGTAAAGGGCTGTAATATTTGTAGCTCATTCCCCTGCCCCGCTTTCTTCTTTATGTTCTTGGTAGCCCTCTAAGTAGCCTATTGCCTCTACGTCAATGTCCTTGCCGTCCTTACCGTCGTTATTTATCCGAATTTTGCCGTAGTAGGCATAAATACAACAGCCGTCATAGTCATATACTCTTATGCTGCCCTCTGCGGCTGCCTCTGGTGTTTCAATAACCAGCGGCTCTGCCTGCTGCATCTGCGCTGCTACCTGTTCGTCTGTTACTGGCTCGCTGTTCTTTCCTCTACACCAGATAGCCAGCATAAACAAGATAATTGCCAGCACGCCTGCTGCTATAATGGCTACGCACTGTATCAGTTTCTTAACTGTCTGTCGTTTCATTATCCTTTTTACCTTTCTGCTTTTCCTGCTCTTCCTCTGCGCACCGTATAAACGCCTCAATGTTGGCAATTTTCTTGTTATGTGTGTTAATAGCTTTTTTGGCTTTTTCATACAGCCAATACCATTGCGCAATTTCCTTATTTTCTTTCTCTTTCTGTAAATCCCTTTTTGCTTTTTCTATTGCATCTTTCAGATTTCCAGAGTATGTAAAATGCCGCATATTTTTTGTTTCTCTGATTTTATAGCTTGCTTTTCCCAATTACTCGCCCCCTTTTTCTACCTCAAAACGTAATTTCATTTGTGCCGGGTACAAATCTACCTTTGGTGCGCTGCGCCCGTTCCAGCGTTTCCCGCCGCACTCTCCTACACATTTCCAGCCAGCCGCTTTAAGACTGCTGCCTGTTTCGGATACTAAAATATAAGTAATCAGTTTTTTGTATCCTAAATTTCTTGCCGCTCTCCATGCTGCCGAATACAAAAAACTGCACGCATTTCTTGTACCGTCTGTGCAAAGTCTATTTACTTCCAGCGTTAGCCCGTTATCCAAATATCTGCTTACTGGTCTACCCACAATAGCCACGCCTACTATTTTCTCTCCGTCGCTTGCCGCAATGCTGAATTTATGCCCCACTACTGGCTTATGGTGTCTATGGTATCTCTCAACAAAAGCATTAGCCTCTTTTAACGTAATTGGTACTAATTCAAGCATTTACTGCCGCCTCTCTTCCGTAGCAAAATAGTAGTTATCTACTATCAGCATTTGTTTACTGAAAAGACACATAAGCCCCAGCGGTACGGTAATAACCGCTATTGTTATGTCGCCCTCTGTCGCCCATACTGCCAGCACGGTAACTACCAGCATTGCAAGCCCATAGGCTTTCTGCTTAATGAAATACCAGCGGCGGGCTTTCTTTGCCTGCTCCCGCTGCCGCCTCTGCTCTTTTTTCTTTCGCATATCTGCTATGGCATCTGCATAGCCTCTCTGGTATGCGTCCTCTACTATCAATGCCTCTGCTGCCATTCTCTGCCTCTCTTCCTTTCGGCGGCGCTCTCTGTCTTTCCATGTGTGCCGCTCTCCTGTTCTGGCGTTTGGTTTTACCGTGCGGGCTGCTTTTCGCATTAAAAAGCAACTGAAAACCTGTTGATCGTCCACATACTTTCTGGCTGGTATGACCGCCGCTATTTTTCCACGGTATACAGATTGCAGCTATTAGCCTGCTGCCCTCTGCCGCAGGCTCGCCATGCCTGCTACACAATGCGCCGTGTGGGACTTGAACCCACGACTTGCCGCTTATGAGGCGGCTGCTCTAACCAACTGAACTAACGGCACTCGTGGCGGCTGCTGCCGCCTACTCATTAAATAAAAAGCCTTTTTCTATTAAAAACCTTATCCAATCGCAGCCCGTTACGTCGTCCCGCTCAATGAATTTGTAAAAGCTCTCTGCGTCCTCTATTCCGTATTTCTTCAAAATGTTTCTTGCGTTCTTTGCTGCTGGCGTAGTAAAAACATTCTCTGCGTAAAATGTAGCCTCTATAGTCCCGTAGCTGTTCTTTCCTGCTGGTGTTCTCATTTCCACTACGACTACATTCTTTTTGCTTTTTCTTCCTACGCCCTTTCTTATTACTACTGCCTCACTGAATAACCAGCCATTCCAGCCTCTACGCATAGGTGCAAACTGTGTGCGTGGCACTTCTACTAAGTCGCCTGCCTGCAATTTATTAAAATCTACTTTTTTCATGTGTCTTACCTCTCTTTTGTTATTCTTGTTTATAACGCCTGCTGCCCTGCTGCCGCCGTGTAGGTTTTCAGTGTGGCGTTGCAGCGTTTGAACTCCCTATAAATTGTGTCCCTATGCGTTCCCAGTGCCTCTGCAATATCACTTACACTGCTGCCCTGCTTACTCATAGCCTCTATGGTCTGCCTGTCCTCGTAATGCAGACGCTTGTACTTTCGTTTCGCCATGTTCTATGCTCCTTTCCGTCCTCATTTGCTTTTATGGTAAAAAAATAAGCGTGTCAGAGTTTTTACGCTCTGCACGCTCTTCTTTTCTGCTGTTTCCTATAAAAAAAGAAAATCGGCAGAGGCTTTATAACCTCTTGTCGATTTTCATTCTAAAACTTATCAAATTTTATATTTCTCGGAAATTATATTTCTTGGAAATTATATTTCCGTATTTCCCGACAGATCCCTCTTGACAGCGTCAATACCGCCAGCAGATTCGGTACTGCCATCAGTCCGTTACAAATATCCGAAAAATCCCACACTGCTTCCAGCGAGCAGACCGCTCCCAAAAAAGTGACCAGTCCATAGCCCAGGCGATACCACTGGGTTCGGTCACAGCCGCCCGTCAGATACTCAAAAGCTTTCTCCCCCTGATATTCCCAGGCGATAATCGTGGCAAATGCAAACAGTACAATGGAGATTGTGAGCATCCATTCCCCTGTTCTGCCGAAAGTATCTGAAAAAACAGCGATCATGAGGGCTGTACCGTTCAGGACTTCTCCCCGGGGGTCCCTCTGCCCCAGCATTCCACTGGCCGCAATGGCAAGCCCCGTCAGAGAGCAGATCACAATGGTATCAATAAAGACACCCGTCATGCTGATATATCCCTGATGCACCGCATCTGACGTATCTGCGGCAGCAGCACTGATTCCCGCCGCCCCCAGTCCCGCTTCATTTGAGAAAACACCTCTGGAGACCCCATAGTGCATCGCCATTCTTCCGGAATGGACGATTCCGTTTTCCACTGCAAGCATCGTCCCTGCCGCCCCTCCTGTCATAGCCTCCGGGCAGAAAGCTCCCCACAGGATCTGCACCACACCGGCGGGAAGATTCTTAAAATGGGTAAAGATCACCATTCCCGTTCCAAACAGATAAAACACTGCCATACAGGGCACCAGATATTCCGTCACCTTCGCAATGGTTCCGATCCCTCCCAGAATCACCAGAATCGTAAGCAGACTTAACGCAATTCCCGTGACTGTCTGTTTTACCTGAAACGTCACCGAAAGTGCCTCCGCAATAGAATTTCCCTGTGTCATATTTCCCATGCCGAAGGAAGCCAGCACAGCAAATGCTGCAAACAGCATGGCGAGGATCCTGCCTGCCGTTTTCTGTGGGAATGCATTTTGCAGTACATACATCGGACCGCCTGCCGGTTCCCCCTTTTGGTTTTTGACACGATACCTGACACACAGTGTGCTTTCTACCAGTTTGGTCGACAGCCCGATGATCCCGGACAGTAACATCCAGAACAGAGCACCCGGCCCTCCCAGTACCATGGCAGTGGCTACCCCTACAATATTTCCCGTTCCAATGGTGGCCGCCAGTTCCGTGGTCAGGGAAGAAAACGAAGATACTCCCCTGCCCTCTGTTCCCTTCCGGCTTTCCGGCAAAAACACACGCCTGAGTGCAGCAGGCAGATTCTTCAAGGGAAGGAATCGTAAGCTAAGCATCAGATAACAGCCGGTTCCCAGCAACAAAAAAATAAGCCAGGGCCCCCATATGATCCGGTCTGCCTGCTGTAAAAGTTTTTTTATTCCTGTGATCATAAACAGTCGTATCTCCCCGACTTATTTTCTAAAATATATTCTTTATTTTTCTATTTTATACCGTTGCTATTACTGTCCGGCTGCTTTTCCGGATTCCTGTATTTTCCGGAATGTATTTACTGGATATCCGGCAGAAAACCCGGTATCTTTTCTGCGATCTCACGGATCCCGAACAGATATCCGATGCCTTTCTCCAGTTGTCCTTCGGAAACATTGAGCAGTGTTGCGGTCAGATGCAGCTTATGCTCTCCATATGCAAGATCACACGAATACTCACCGTTGTCGTTTTCCATGGTCATCCGGTCCTCCGCTTCTATTTCAGCCTCTATTTCAGCTTCTTTATCCCACATGATCTGTGCATTGGTATCATAAGGTGCCTCTCCTTCGATTTCAATATAGGTCCCGGAATTATAATCATGCAGATAGGACTGCATATAATCAGTGATAAAATAATAAGGGGCATCTGCACCAATATCATCCCAGGTGACAGGTTCTGTCTCATCTTCCAATACAACCTTCATGGCATAGAGTGTTCCGGTCTCAGAATCCACGACACACTCTATACTGACTCCCGTAACCTCCTCTTCCTTCATGCGCATACAGATGTCATAGGCCATGATCGCGACTCCATCCGACAGCTTTTCATCATATAAAATATATCGTTTGATGGAAATATGATCTGTATCCATATTTTTGAAAAAATAGTCCTCCGGGATCACACCCATATCCTGAAAAGTATAATTCCATTCCGTATTTAAAATATATTCATCGATCAGACTATATATTTCACCATCCGTTGCAGCTTCATAATCCTGTTCAGAGATATAGTACTGTTTTCCCAAAGCGATACCGTCTGCCAGATTTTGAAGTCTGCGCACGGTGTCTGTCTCATACTCTTCCTTCCAGACGGTATAATCCGTTCCTGTATTCGATATACTGACTGACCCAGTCAGCCTGCTTTTATCCTGCAATCGTAACAGCCCTTCCGGTCCTGCGAATGCAAATACGATCAGCACGAGCAGTCCGCCCATACATAGTAGGAAATTGCGCCGGTTCTTATTCTCCTGTTTTTTCATATTCCGCCTTTTGCTCCCCTGTTGCTTTTATTTTTTACAGCATGTATTTCCCCGGGAAAATATAACCGCATTACCGTGCCTTCTCCAAGCTTGCTGTCAATCTTCAGTTCCCCCTGATGCAGGGTAATGATCTTCTGACAGAGAGCCATTCCGATACCGGCTCCGCCCTCCTTGCGGGATCTGGACTTATCCACCATATAAAAAGCCTCCGTGATCCTCGCGATCTCTTCCTGAGGGATCCCCCTGCCGTTGTCTACCACCTTGATCTCATATCCCTGTGTGCGCTTACTTCCCTTCATCAGAATAAATCCGCCTTCTTCCACAGCCTTTACGGCATTATCCAACAGATTATATAACAGTGACAGAAGCAGATCCCTGTCCCCCCAGATCACTCCTCTTTCCAGATCGATCTTCCCCCGGATCCTTTTACGTCCAAAGGGGATCCGCATCGTATCCCGAATATTTTCCTCCAGTTCTTTCGTCTGAAGCTTCTTGAATTCTAATTCCTGTCTATCCATTCCCACCAGCTCCAGCAATTTGTGAGAGAGGCTTTCCAGACGTTTTCCCTGACTGAAAATATAATAGGTGGCTTCGCCCCGCTCCTGTTCTGTCAGTTCATAGGAGTTCAGCATATCCGCATATCCGATGATAGAAGTCAGCGGTGTCTTGAGTTCATGGGCAAATGCCGCCGTAAAATCTTCCTTCTGTTTTGCTTCCAGCTCTTTTTCCTCCATCTGACGTACCAGTCTGTCCGTCATCCGGTTAAAGCTCCTGGACAGTTCTCCGATCTCATCTGTGCCCTGATAGACAGCTCTCTTCTCAAAATCCCCTCCTGCAATCCTTCCCGCAGTGCGGTTTAACTGCTCTATAGGGCGGGTCAGATATCTGGACAGCAAAAAAGCTGCCAGACCACCGATCACCAACAGACCTGCCAGCGCGATACCATATTGCCGCATCATACTACTCCGTTCTTCATAAATGTCGCTCAGATCCTTCAGGATCCCTAGATATACCGTATCTGCCGAATCCGTCGCCTGATCTGTGATGATGCTGAGCAGATAATAACACGTTCCTACCTTGCGGACACCGTAGACCTGATCTGCACCGGGATCCATAGTCCGGAGCATTTCCTCCGCAAGCCTCCTGATCTCATCCTGCGGCAGCTTCAGGCTGCCCTCCAGAGTGATCGTGCCATCTGTTTCAAGGATCATACATTCCGTACCGCTCTGACCGGTCATCCGTTCTGTTGCGGAATTTCCTGCCTGTATCCCAGCAAATTCCGCTCCGTATTTTTCCATGTTCTGATACACCATATCATATATGGTCTGAAACAAAAGATTTTCCCGTTTTCCCTGTTCTGTCTCCCGTTCCAGCATCCGGTCAAAATAGGAAGACAGCATGAAAGTTCCAAAGAGCAGAAAAATCACTGTAAGAAGCGCAATCACTGAAAAAAACAATTTATGAGCGAACTTCATTCAACCGATACCCCACTTTATATACTGCCACGATCATCTCTTCCCAGTGCAGTTTTTTCTTCAGCCGCTGTACATGCAGGTCCACCGTGCGGCTCTGTCCCATATATTCACCGCCCCATACGGTCTCGTATATAGTCTCCCTGTACAAAGCCCTGTTTTTATTTCTTGCAAACAATAACAGAAGATCAAATTCCTTCGGTGTCAGATAGATTTCTTCTCCATCCAGTGTCACTCTGTGGGATGCTGTATCTATAGTTACATTGTTGACCTGTATCATCGTCTCCGTCTTATGATATCTGCGCAGCACTGCCTCTACTCTGGCCAGAAGCTCCACGATTTCGAAAGGCTTCGGCAGATAATCATCTGCGCCCATGCGAAGCCCTTTTACTTTATGTTCCGTAGAACCCAAGGCTGTCAGAAAGATCACCGGAAGCTCACAGGCTTTCGCATAATCCATCAGTTCATAACCATTGATTCCCGGCAGCATGATATCCAAAAGTGCCAGATCGAATTTCTCCCGCTCCATAAGATCCGCTGCGGTCTGTCCGTCCGGTGCCCAGGTGCACTGGTACCCGGCTCTCGTCAGATTGATCCGGATCAGATTGGCAATGGGCTCCTCATCTTCTGCAATTAATATTCTAAGCATTTCCCTGTCCCTCGACCACATTTCATAAGCTCACGAATTCGTGCTATCGCACTCTGCATCCTGCTTCGCAGCCGCTTGTTTTATAATACGATTTCTCCGTGCTATCGCACTCTCGAAATCGTAACAGACATTCACAATCCGGACTACCGTCCTACTTGTTCATGTCTGTTTACTCCCCTCATAGAAAGTACACCTTGCCTGCAAGCAGTCATGTGGACTTTCTATGGGTGAGTTTATTATAGCATATCTCATCTTTGTATCCAATTTGTATCATCTATTTATTTGGCACTATTTTTTCGTCCGATCATACCATATATTAAATGAATTATTGGAAAGGATTGCTATGAAAGACTATTCTTTTGAAGAACATTTTGAAAAATATCCACTGGCCATGGCCTATGTTCCCTGGCAGCATTTCACCAAAATGTATGAGAATCTGGAAAAAGGCTACCAGGCGGGTACCATTTTTCCGGAGCTTGACAAACCTTTTACCGGAAGGAGATGCGTAAAATGAACAGTGAAGAAAGAATGCTGCACGACATCGGCATTGCCGACTTCGTTCTGACGGATCTGATGCTGTATCTGGACACTCACCCCACAGACCAGAATGCCATGGAGTATTTCAACCATTATACCAGGATCAAGACACAGATGGAGCGGGAATTCTCCAGAGAATATTACCCCCTGCGGAAAGATCTGGCAGAAAGTAACAAGGAGTGGCGTTGGGGCAACGCTCCCTTACCCTGGGAAGGAGGATGTAACTGATGTGGAGTTATGAGAAAAGATTACAGTTCCCTGTAAATATCAAGGAACCCAATGCCAAACTGGCCCAGGTCATCATCTCCCAGTACGGTGGCCCCGACGGGGAAATGGGTGCCAGCATGCGTTATCTGTCCCAGCGTTATTCCATGCCCTTTAAGGAAGTGGCAGGACTGTTGACGGATATCGGAACTGAAGAGTTTGTGCATAGATGCTGTACGTTAGCTTTTTCCATCATTTTTTATATAATATCATACATATTTTTTACATTAAATACTATTTCAGAGCTTTTTATCACTTTGTTCCACAATTTCCAAAGTAGGTCTTGCTGTCTGGAGAAGGTTTCCGTTGCCTCCCATTTCACTTTTCCCAGGATCAACCTGCGGAATTTCCATCTCTGTCTGTGAGGTATCTCTGCTAATATACTGAACCTTCTCCTCTCCATGTGGAGATTTAACAGTTATTGCAATATCCTTTTTCCCTGGATCCGTCTTATTGGCAGTCGTCAGCAGCGGGCGTTTAGCTTCCTCTGTACCTCCATGATCCCGATTCTTAATATCATGCCAATTTTCACTTGCACTTTCCATCGCTGTAACTAATTGTCCCAGACTTCTTGTTAAGTTCTCTGATATTTCCCGGATAGATCCTGAATCTGCGTTTGAAAGCTTCCCAGCTGGTTCGACATATCTCTCTGCAGTCTCTGTATGTATTTTGGCTTGTCTGCTTTTAACATTCTCAGTCACATGTGTAGCTTCAGATTTCTGCTCATCTGTCGCATTCAGAAAAGGATTAACTGACCAGGAAACAGAAACATTTTTGTCCTCAACCCATTCTACTGCTTTACTGATTTTTCCGGCTGTCCATTTTGCTGCATTTTTAGTTCCATTCGCAACTTTAGGCATATCTGCATAAACATTTCCACCCTGTCTCATTCGATTGCGCAGATAGCCCGGATTCGATACTCCTCTTTGCACCAGAGACATCATAGTTAATACTTTATTTCGGTTAACAAACAACGCAATGGCTATTGCTATTTGTATAGTCAACGCTATCGCCCATCCAAATCCAACAGAATCAGCCCAGTTAAAAACAAGATCATCAAACCGAACCAAAATACCAATAAGCAAAGATAGTATCAATATACTTATCTGTGTTTCCAAAATTTTACGCAGCCATCCACCAATCATACCATCATAGCCCGGGAATAACGATATCACAAGCACTAATGGCGCCATAAAAGTATATACGATAGACATAAGTTGAAATACCAGCTGAATCAGCGAAATCACTATGTAAATTCCGCATTTCATAAAACATGGAATAATATAAAACAAAGTGAATCCAAGACGTTCTCCCGCCCGATCTGCAGAGAAGCTCTCGCTATTATCACCTGCAATAATTTCCTTACGCTCGTCCGATCCTTTTGTATAAGTCAAAATTTTTGCTACCTGATCCTCCGATGCGTTATATCCAAATTCCATCGTGATCCACGGTGAATGAACCATATTATCCCATAAAATTCCCGCTGCCTGTGCCGAAAAACTATTGATATTCTCTGAATAGCCGTTCGCACTATTCACACCAACAAGAATTTCCAAACTAATTTCTTTTGTTATATTATTGCATGTAGCCAGCATAACATCCGATTTTGTTACTACCAAAATTGACAGCATAACAATTGCTATGATTTTAGCAATTTGTCCCAATGCCCCTGACAGATCTTGCCGAATCACCCTGCCTATTAACACGCAGAACGCGGCTGCACACCCCAGTAAAAAAAGAGGCTGAAATATGCTATTATTTAGTGCTTGCTGAATAGTCGATACCTGATTTCCAAACAAATCTATCAGATTCAGATTAAAACTTACATAAAAAACTACGACTGTAAGATATGATAGTATTCTTTCCAGGAAGAAAAGTGCATTTGCCATACCATTTAATGCATTTGCCATCATACCTGAAAAATAAGCTCCAATGCCATCAGATATATCTGTCTCTACAATATCCAGTGAATAATTATCACGATAATCTACTCCCAGATATTTTGCATTTCCAGATAAGTTGTTAAATTCAGCCACATCACCAATCGCACTGGAGGATGCCTGTACCGTCTGAGCCGGAAACAATATCCCCGTCAGTAAAATACATATGCATAATAATAACTTTATTTTTTTCATTATACGCCTCACTCCCGGAATGCAAAATTTGGACGCCGGAAATATCGAAAGCCACACGCCGGCATAGCCGGTGTAAAATGTTCCCCTGTAATCGGATTATAATCATTACTTCCACTCAGTTTAGAAATTCCGACACGACCATTTGGCAGATTTTCCGTTCCATAGTATCTACCCGCACAATGGATGAAATATTTCGTTCCATTTACATCGCCGATATATATACCAACATGATTTGTTTTTCCCGATGCAAGTTTCGCCGGATCCTGTAGAAATGCCAGGTCGCCTATTTGTAACTCTGCAGCCGTAATAGGTGTAGAAGCATACCACTGCAGAGCAGTCCCGGACATCGTAATCCCTGCAGGAACTCCGCCTCCGCTAACTCCGGTGCCAAAACACTGAATATATACCCAGTCAACAAATCCACTACAATCGAGCGGTCCTTTAGGAGCCCCCTGATATGGTGATTTTCCTCCGAGCAGATACGGATGACCTAATAGTGATCCTGCCATCCTTGCCAAATCATCCCTGCTTACATCCCCTACCACCAGATCCGGCAAATTCAAATCACCAAAGTTATAAATATACCCATAAAGTTGCGCCAGATACTGACTATCGTGAAGGCTCAATACCGTATTACAATTTTTATCTGTCAGACCAACCAATGCCGTTAAAACCATATTGAAATTATCATTTACCGACATCTCAAAGCTATATTTTGTAGTATTATCTCCGGTATTCTCACAGGTTTCCTGTAATTGTTCCAATACCTTTTCAATATTTATCCCTGATAACCACGCTGCTGTTACACCTATATAATCACATATTTCCTCAGTACCTGTGTAAGTTGTATTTCCAGCATCCTTCCACTCCGTTGTGACGATCAGCTTTCCATTCTCTTTTTTTTCAACTTCCTGAGCTATTTGCTTATTCACTGTAAGAATACAGAACTGCAGGGATGTGAACAGAGGATTCATATCTTCGATACGCATATCCTGTTGATTAGCAAGCATAACATCTGCCATTAAAGCGACATCCCATGGCACTCCTGTCTCTGCACAGATTGCCTGATATGCAGCCACAGTTTCTTCGTCTGCCGGCACATAAATATTTGATCCGCTACCGCCTAGCGAAGTAACAGCACTAATCAGTAATAATAAAAGTAATGGTATAAAAATCCCACTAGTTAATATACAGATTTTAACAGCAGAGCCTTTTCTCATGAATTTACGCTCTCCTTCTTCAGCAGATCTTCCATGGCAAAATCAAAGTTCCATTCCGTATCTATCTCTGTTTCGCTTTCTCCATCATTCGTATTTGTTTCCTCCTGTACATTAGAGGTCTGACTCTCCTGGCTTTCAGGATTTCTTTCCTGGCTTTTTGTCTTAGGAGTTGTTGAGAACAAATCGATAATATCCTGGAACACAGCATCAAAACGCAGTATCCCTATATGTCTGTCAAGATCCTGGAAGAGGCATTCTCCGTTTTTCAAATTCTTCAAAATATCCTTGTTCTCCTGTGTAGCTTCCAGATCCATGTACTCACACATTCGTTCTGCTTCTCCATCTGTTGTTGTCTGGAAACAGAATTTATAAGATATAGTATTCTTGATACCCTCACTGGGAATGTCCGTAACGGAATGTCCATTAAAAATACACCCCGTATAAAGAGATCTACCCATGCGGGATAAATAGTCAAACAGTTTGACCCCCTCTGCAGTCTTTCCCAGCATCCAGGATTCATCAAACAAAACCACACTGAACACATTTCTTTTTTCCAGTGCAAATTTTTTGGCAAAATGTGATGCCACAGCCATCAGCACAAGAGACTGCAGTTCCTCACTTGTATAGTTGTCCTTCGGTGTAGTTGGACTCGGCATTTTCAAATTTTCAATTTGTAAAATATTTAACCGGTTCTTCAAGGTGATTGCAGCTTCCGATCCATCCCCGAATAATAGTCTGGACATTCCTGCCTCTGCCTGCAGCCCCAGGCGCCTTGCAAGATACCTGGCTCTTTCCGACAGTTCATCTTCCCGGGGGAAATCTTTCAGGATTGCAATCAGTTTCCTCATGGACGGAATATCTTCTTCGCGCATAATACGCTGCGCTTCCAGTATAGCTGTATATTCTTCTGACGCCGGAGCTATACGCAGCAGTTCCGATATCACATTGAGCGCCAGTTCATCTGCTTCATCCCGATTATCCAGGTACATATTATAGGGATCCAGTTTGCCCTGATTCTTTTTATCTGCTGATAACGTTACCAGCGATATCTGTCCCTGCAGAAGCGGGAATTGTTCTACCCAGTGGCTTCTCTCTCCTTTAGGATCAAAAATCAATCCATAACCGCCATATAGGATCGTCAGAAAGAGCAACAGGTTTGCATTAAATGATTTTCCAACCCCCAGATTTCCATAAAAAGTCGCGGACGCAGATTTGTTTAACAGGCATGCCCTGCCTAGATCCAGAAATACCTGCTTTCCTTCTGCTCCCGTAGTTCCGATATACGGGCCAACATGATCTCCCAGTTCGTGTGTAGCTCCTATGATTCCACTTGCCAAAGTGACAGGAGTCAATGGCATGATATAATCCCCAGTCAATACTCCCATTCCAGGAATACACTGCATAAAGAGTTTCAATTGATCCGCCAATGGGCGCTCTACTCCGAAAGCAAAATCTTCATAAATACCACGTACTGTTACTGTCTTTTTCTCCAGTTCTTCCAAATTATCTGCCGCCAGACCAATCGTGACCACTGTTTCCAGCAGCGGATATCTCTGGCTTTTCAATTCAGCTTCCAGAATGTCAGCATATTCTTTGCCTTCTGCCAAATCATCCGGGATGTCACCACCCGCTCCAAAAATATGTTCCATCTGACTGTCTATCTCCATCTTTTTAGATTCTACCTTGCGGATAGCTTCACGATAGTCCTTGGTTTTGATATGGATACAAACCTCTGCCTGTACATTGAGCTGCTGCAGCATATACAGCCATTCATTCCCTGGATGCTCCAATACTTCCGGAATATGGGTAAACACAAGAAAGGTCTGATAAGAGATTCTGTTTTTATCATGTACTACCTTCAAATATCTTTTTTCCTGATGGATGCTTCCGGAAAAAAGACTTACAATATCCTTGCTGTACGGACGCAATATCTTTTCTCCGTTTTGTGTCTCGTTCCGGTCCACCGCCGGATTCCAGGTGTTTTTTCCCACGTCAGCATAGAATAAATGGTTTCCCAAGATTCCACGGAAACTTCCCCGCCGGATCAACCATTGTAATTCCTGCCCATCCACAGGCATTAACTGCAGTTTTTTATTCTGTGCATAGAACCATTTGTCTGCCATGTCTTCGCAATGTGTTAGCCGGGTCTCCAGAATATCCCTGGTATCTAATGCCATAAAGGTATTGATGGCATTTACCGGGTCCTTGATAAAATACTGAAATCCTTGCTTTAAATCCGATAAAAGTTCATATTCCCCGCTGTCCGACAACTTCACTACAATGTATGAAGAATAATCATTTGCATCTCCCTGATTCCTGGTACTCTTTGCCAGATACTTTTCCGTTTCATTCAGGTGGTATAGTGCCCCCTCATAAAGTGGATCCATCTTATCCAGGTGGTGCCTCAGTGACTCAAACTGTCCCCTTATGTCTTGTTCAATCGGCAGCATTAGTATCTGAGCTTCTGACATGATCCCACTGAGAAAGCGTGCCGTTTTGTGTAATATTTTAATTTTTGCATCATCATCAAGAAAGTCATAATCAAAGCCACTCAGCTTGTATACCGCCCATGCACTCTTATCCTGATTAAAAATTATATTTTTTGTAAAAAACGAAATGGGACACTGATACATCCTTTTCCTCCACTATTCCATCCTTCTGCCGCAATTCCAGTTGATTCTTACTGTCACTCCATGGTCTCTGCAGCTTCGGAACCGTTCGATACATTCTTTTTTGGTAAACAGGAACCGCAAATAGCCGCAAAAATATTTCACCGGATTTTTCCCATCCAGCTTTACTTTCATGAGGTATTTTACTGTGACATATGGCAGCATGCAGTAGCGAAGCACTACCGGTATATTGTTCACAAGTGGAAATATCCGACCAATTACCAGCATTGCTCCTACTACAGCCAAAAATTCCAATACTTCATATGGTGCTATCGGAAATGGCAATACGATGTTCTGAAACGCATATATCTTTTTTTCCACGAACCATACTTTACGATAGGAATACACAGTCACGCTCTGTTTCTTTTCTTCTGCCATTTAAAGCTCCTTTATTGCAATACAACACCCATGATCTTCTCTCCAATGTCCGATAGAGTAGTAGGGTTCTTAATAAAATAACATACAACTGCTCCAACAAGAATTGTAGTGACTACGCCGATTGTTTGCTTTTTTGCCGCCATTACAGCCGCTCCAATAATAAATGCCACCAAAGCCACCCAAAAAATCTGGTCCAGCACCCAGTTTGCTCCATTCTGACCATAGTTTCCACTGGCAAATACCACCATACTGTTACTTGTCAGTAATGCAAATGTAGAAATTCCCATTATGATATTTTTCCACTGCATTGTACTTTTCTGCTCCTTTTCATTTTTTCTCATATTCTGTTCCTCCTATTGTTATTTATCTTAACGAATGATATTCATCCGCAGGACACTGATTAAAAATTTACATTGTTGTTCTGGCAGACATAGACTGGATATAATACTTTCCATCACTGCCCCTTACAACATTGAGCCGAACCTTCTGCCACCGCTTTGCTCCATTTACGACATCAGATATTTTATATTCTGCGATGCATACGATCATACTCTCCTCTTGATAACAGCGAACGGATTGCATCCGATCAAATGTATAACGACCATCCAGCCCTATAAATTTGCTTCGATCCGCATCCTGGCTCAGATAATAGTCAATGACTGTCTCATCCTGCTCGTAATAGGCCTTCAGGAAACTGGTAACTGCCATTCCTGCTCCCGCAGCAGTCTGTTCGTCTGCAGCCTGTCCGCTGTATTCCAGGATCTGATAATCTTCCAAAAGCGTATTATCATTTACAAACATGGGAAGCCCGTCCACCACCATCTCTCCATCCCGTGACAATACCGGAACTTTCAGTCTGGTTTCTGCGCTCTCCTGTGTAGCTTCCTGTTCCCTGTAATACTCATACTGCACTTCCGCCAGCACATATACATCAAAATGTTCCTTGTCCAGCTGCTCCATGCGGTATGCCTGCACGTACACCGCCTTCTGCGCACCCTTATATATTTCCGTATCGCTCACATTTGATGTAGATGTGATATACTGTTTCAGACGTTCCTTATAATCCTTTTCTTCCCCTGCAGTATATGTAAGATATTCATATACAAAGTTCTGGGCAAAGCTCAGCACCTCATTATTCAGCTTCTTTTCCGTCACAAGTTCCTTTCTAAAATCGCTGATTACCTGTTGGGCTTCCGTCAGTGTGTCTGGTCGGAATGTCACGATTACGCCCCGGACAAAGAAGAAAATAAGCATGATCCATAATATTGCTCTGCCCACACACAACAACGTGTTTTTTCGCAAAGTTCCGCCTGTTCTTTTTCCTCTTTTTGTTTCCTTATGTTCTCCGGTGTCTGTTTCTCGTTTCCCGTTTTTTTTGTAAAATTCAAAAGTCCTCCTATTTTTGTTCTTCTCCATGCCTTGTCTCCTTCGTCATTAAAAATCTCCAAAATTCAGATTCAGGTCCTCTTCATCCATCCGTCTCATCTCTTCTTCGATTTCCCGACTGTTCATGCCTACAAATGGATCTTCATAAGAATTCTTTTCTTCACCACTCGTTTTGACTGCCGTCACCTTTTTCTCTTTTCTTCCGGATCGTACCACTTCTGCCTTTTTGTTTTCATTTTTCCGCACCGGTATCTTATGTTCTGGTACTTTATATACCGGCGCTTCCGTCAACATTTCTCCCTGATCCACGCAGACCTCATGAAGCATTGTCTCATCATCAAAGTAGAAACTCTGAAATTCTATAGTTTCATTTCCAACCTTGTAAAGAAATCTACCCTTAATATCAGGAAGATTTACCGCATCTGTATTTCCCAGGACAATCTCACTGGCGGTTTTATCCGCAAAACGCCCTGATATTCGGACCGGTATATTATTTTTAATCTGACCGGTTAATACATTAGCATCCGGACGCTGCACTCCCATAAATAAGTTGATCCCTGTTGCCCTGGACAATCTTGCCAAAGTAGATAATTTCCCTTCGATCTGTTCGTATATCTGTTTTTCCTCTTTTGCCACGCCTTTTTTGTCCAACATTTCTGCCAACTCATCGGTGAACACCCCTATACGACAAAGATTCTGCCTGGTTTTTTTATTGTATTCATCGAGATTCTTAACCTCCAAGTCCCTGAATACATGCAGTCTATATTCATTTTCCCTCACCAGCAAATCCAGGACCTGCAGTGCACGTTCTCTTTCCGTAATAACCTCTCCATATTGCTCATACTGCTTTCCGAACTCCACGCCGCCCTTGAAATCTATCATATAGACTCTTGCGCCCTGCTCAATCATCTGCCAAAGCAGGCAGCGTAGTATCACTGACTTTCCGGATCCGGTCTCACCCGCAACCAGTACATGCGGTACCCGGTTCAAGTTAAAAGATATTGTATCCAGTGCACTGATTCCCAGTGTAAGGACACCATTTTTGTCATTCAAGTATTCCTCTGACCATTTCACCATCGTAGGTATCTTATAATCCGATGGTAACGTAGTTAATTTTACTGTCCGCTTATTTCTTCCGTTTTCAATTTTTATGATACTGCAGTCCAAAGCAGTCTCCAGCCGTTCCCTGGCAGAGCGCCACTCCGACAGTGGAATCGTAGACTGAAAAAAAAGCAATATTTTTTTACCGTCTTTGCTGCTACCGGCATATTGGGGAAACTTACCGTTCTTTCCCTTGAATCCGATATCTTCAAAGCATTTATCATAATTTTGTTGCCCCGTTTTCCCGATAATGAACAGATAGATCACCGGCGATGCCAGCAGCATCAGATAAATACCGTGCTGTAACCATGCCGGTACTGTCTCCGGAATTATTCTGCAGATGCTTTCCATTCCTGCCATCCAAATCAAATAACTAATCACAAGAGTGATTCCGATTCCTATCAGGTGCTGCTTGTTTTGCAATACCTTCCGCAGACCATGCCAGATGCCCATTATAAAGCTCTTGAGCATTTGTATTAAAAGAAGCAAAATGCTTTCTAACAAACTATTCAGTTCTTTATCCATCATTTTCTCCCTCTTAGTCCATCCGCAGTTTCCGGTTATACAGATATCTTTTTGTCACAGCAAATCTCACATGACGCATGTTACGCTGCACCTCTCTGTCCGCCTGTACTGCCGGGAGCACTGCCCTTAACTCCCGGCAGCACAGTATCGCGTAAATACGCCGTAAGTCGTGGCATTCCAAGCCCAGGCGTCCGGCTTCTTTCCTCATTGTTGCCTCACTATAAAACAATTTTTCTTCCTGTGTAGCTTGTACCCTGGAAACATATTCTTGTAGGCGGTCATACAGGTAAGGATCCTGCCTACATGTAATAACCCCTCCGTGTCCACCCTTGCCATTCCGGACTGTTACCGTTATATGTCCCTCCGTAAATGACAAATCGGAAGGTCTAAGATCTGCCAGTTCAGATACCCGTAAACCGGAGATCACTGCGAGGCGATAAGCATACTTCAATCTTGGATTCTCGAGCTGGTTGATCTTACGCATGGTTGTCTTTAAATGAATTACTTTTCCCGGCTTCTTTGTATAATTTCTCTTTTTCAAACTCTCTTCTTTGAAGTATTCCTTTGTGGGCATCTGCAGCTTCGGGTAATATTCTCCCAACAGCCGCAGCGCATTTTTGGCAGCACTAAACTCATTTTTGGTTTTGAATCGCCGTACAAGTTCTTCCTGGAGATATTCCAGTGACAGTTCTTCCACCCGATTGATGTTTGTTCCCTGCAGTAATTTCACCATGCAGGAATAATATTTTCTTGCCGTGTTGGTCGTAAGCTGATCATATAAGAATTCTTTATATGGTTCTAAAATGTCATATTTCATTCTTTTTCTCGTCGGTTCCACATTGTGTTTTTTGGCTTTTTTCCAGTTTCTCTCTTTCCTGCTTCGCCTGTTCCCATGCCCAATCCGAATTTTCCTGTATCAGCCGGTTTAAATTTTCGTCTAAATTTAATCCTTTCATTTATGCATCCTCCCTTGGATAAAAGTTGTACTCAAATCCATATCTTTTCACATTTCTTTGATACCAGTTATGAATAACTTCCAACTGTGCCTTTCTGTTTGCTTTCTCGTAGGCTTTTTTAGAAGTATATTTTTTTCGTGCCATTTCCAGAGCGATCTCTCTCATCGCATCCTGCATTCGTGGTGCACTTCTCAGGTATGCCTTCATCAGTCCGTGAGGGTCGGCATTTTTCTTTGCCTTTATGCTGTATGTACCTTCTTTCGCTGAAGCTCTCAGTTCCTTCATTCCAAGACTGAGAAAAGAGATATCCGCATCCGAAAAGGTGCCGCCGTACTCCGAGGGATGATTATGTGTTACTATTTTTCCTCGGGCATACTGCTGTGTTTTGTCATCTACAGCACAGCTGTGTTCGTCTCCCTGGAAAGCTCTCGTTACGTATCCGTAATCATCCAGTACCTGTACCTGCTCTCTTGTCTCCTGCAGTTTTTTTCTCTCCAGATAATCCAGTGTCTTCTCTGCATTGGTAAATCGGCTACCACGATCCATCGGTGTCATACCTGCCACATTCAGTTCTTGTATTTCGGCACCTTGAGATCCATATGGTGAAACCGCTGCTATAAATTCTGCGCCGAAACTACTTCCTCTGCCTCCCATCTTCCATTTCCAGCCTTTCTGATTTTTATAATAAAAAAAGCCTTACGAACTCTATGGTTATCATAGAGCCGTAAGGCTTATGGCAAATACCGACGATTTGAACGCAGACCTCTCATTCCAAAGTGTTCTACCCGACTTAAACTATATTTGCTCTCTATGATTATGCCATATTTTCTTAACTTTTTCAAGCAGCCTGACATCTGAAATACTTAATGGATCATGCTGATTTTCAGAGTTTTCCGCATGCAAATACCCTTGATGAACATGCCACTGCTTATTTTTCTTGTCGAACTCAATTACCCTGTTTCTCCGGTTGTTCTCATCCATCTGAACAATTCTGAGAATCTCTTCACCTCCAATTTGTACATACGTTCTCCCATTGGTCATTGTTTCCATTAACGCTTCATAATTTTTTCCTGCATTAGTGACAAATTTTATATTTTCATACTCCAGTAATGTTTTGTACTGGGTTCCATATGCATTGCCTTTTTCGCTTATTCCGCTGCTGGCACCACGCCCACCGAAAAACTGTAAATTTATTACCATTGCGATATTTCTGCCTCATGAAACCTCTCGCTAAAGGCTTTGATTCTGACAATATCCCCTCTGCATTCTTCCGGCACTGCTCCGCAGAAGATAACGTGTGTCGGCTCTAATCTGTCCATCATTTCAAAATACCCATCCAAAAAAAGTTCTCTGCGCTTCCTGCTGTTTTGAGTTCCTATCGAGGAAACAGCTACGACTCCTTGTGTAGGTTCCCCATCAAAGCACCAGTGAAAAGAATCTCTGTCACTCCAGCAGATCGTCGGAATTACATGAAGTCCCTTTTGCTGAAGATAAGCGCCAATCCAATGCTTCCTATAGTGGTTATAAATCTGTAATGCTTTCGGGAAATCAGTATACAGGCTGAAATCCGGTGTCATGATACTGTCATAACTGGAAAGCATTGGTACGTAATAATCAATATTTCCCCAAAGCCTGGTAAACTGATAATCCTCTAAAAAGAAGTGAATTCCTTTTCCTCTCCGGTCTTTTACAGAAGACGCATAATTGAAACCGATCCAGTCACAATATTTGTATTCCACCGGTTCTAATATCGGGATGTCATATTCTCCTGTTACCGAAAAACTGCCTTTATTGATATTTTCGTAATTCCTCTTCTGCTTCTCCTTCCAGCTCACCTACAGCACTCTCCTCTTCCGCCACCATATCCTGTCACTGTAATAAGTAACTATCCCTACTCCGGTTATCTAACACAATGCCTTCTATCCATATCTGCAGTCCGTATCGGACTGCAGATAAAATGCAGCCGTTCCATATTATCCATGCCAAAATACGCATGAGTAATATTCCACTCTGCATTATGCTATATAACTACGTTATATAGCCTATTATCGTGATGTACATATTTTTTAACAATTTGCCTATATATCAGCCGTTACATATGGACATTTTCCCACTATTAAAAACCCCCGTATGTGCATTATATATGTACATTACTTTTTCAGTATTTTATGGCTTTTCATTTCAAAATTAAGATCCCGAATACATTCATACCTCTGTATATTAATGACAACCAGCGGTCGATATCGATTATTAATACAAATTCTTTTCGTCAGCCTTTTTTCCTCCGCATCGATCCACGCCAAATCTTTCCAGTATTTTAATTTGTTCGCAGCTGTTTCATATTTATTTTTATTCAGAAGATCCATCAGTGCCTCTTTTTCTACTAACAGGCTGCCTTTTCGTACCATAGGCAAAGTATCCTTCGATTCCCTGTTTTTGGTCACAACCTCGAGCAAATACTCACATACTGCCAGGTATTCTTTTATCAGCAAATTTAACATTTCTGTTGTCTCCTTATCTTAGTGGCAATAGAATGATAGAATCCGTATGCACTGTCAAGACTTTCTGTCATTTTTTCTTTTTTTAATAAAAAAATGGGAAAAATTCAAAAAGTATAAAATAAATTTTGCTCAGAATCTATGTACATACTTTTTTTCTTTCTCCCATTTTCCACGGTAATGCCCGCGATCATATTTTTTTAATTTCCTAATATCATTTTTCCTGTTTTTAGATGCTTAAATTATCAATTACTTTTTTGGATAAAAAATATGCTCTCGCTTTTCCACTTGAGAACAAGCACTTATTGCCTTCCACGCGTATAAAACCCAGCTGTTTGCAATAATCAATAAACTCCTGTATTTCCAGTTCTGATAAACGCTTTATGTAATCTTCAAACACATTTTTCTCCACACGGTAATATACCTGGGCTGATTGCGTCGCATATTTCGTTTCCATAAATGCATCATCACTTTTTAGAGCTTCTAATATCACGCTGAAATCCCGCAGGAAGATATTCAGGTTCCCCTCAATGCTTTCACTTCCTTCCTGTTCCTGGATCCTTTTCAGTCCCTCTTCCAGCAATTGTAACTGATTTTGTTTGTGACGAATTCCAACTTTTGTTTCCTGAATTTTAATCAATAATTGTTTTTTCTTTTCCCTTACTCTTTCATATTCTAATACACCAGGTTCCATCTAATTACTCCCTCCTAAATCTTATTTGAAAAACCATAAAGTAGCATAGCCACTGCTATATATGGAATCAAAGGCACCGGTCTTTTCAATCTTCCATTTTTCAAAATATTCTTTTTCCTAATCTGATCGATCAGTTCTATTATTACTGTCAGCAGCATGAACAATAAATAATCTGTCAGCTTCTTACCACATCCAGCCAAATATACAGCGCATAAAATATATGCCAGGCAATCGGATCCACCATACAGCCGCCGGAATATGAGCAGCTGTATACCGGCAAAAACAATTAAATTAATTATAATATCTGCCCCAGGATTATCATAAATGAGCCATAATATACCACTAGCTAATCCAGGAGCATATATTATATCCGGAATCAGCTGGATATAGTGATCAATCCATGCAGCTAATACCAAAGAACTTAACATATACGCCTGCAGTAATTGCATTACCTGTTTATTCGGATCTCCCATAACGATTCCTAACAGCGATAAATACATAAAAGCTATTAAATGCTGCCATTTACAATATTTACTCTGCAGAGTATCACACAGTCCGGGATCCGGATCCAGCAGTTGCAGTTGCCAGCCTATCCGATAGCTGCCATATGCCTGCAGGATCCACAATATCACAGACATTATCATTACCTCAAACGAGTACGGAACTCATCCAGTACAGTACCGGATACTCCGATTACGCTGATTGTCGGATGATCCTCCAGCTTCTTGTCTCCCTTATACGCACGTACCGTTATCTCCAGATTCTGATTCTCCGGCGTATAAAGCGGCACCATAAACTGTAAATGCTCCGTGATCATATATCCCGGACAGTCTGTATAGTCATATACTTTGTTCAGAGTCGGATCCAGTGCAGTCATGCTCTCCGGGAAAACAACTTCCACCCGGTCGGCATAGCCCCAGGTCGTAAACGTAAGTATTCCGCTTTCTCCACATTTGAATATAGGATCGTGCGGGGAAAGAATACGTTCTACGCTGCTTGCCAGAGCAAATTCCGTCGTGCCATAGCTTAGACTATTTTCGTTTCCAACATTGTCCACAGCATACCCCAGCAGCGTGAAATCTCCGCTAAAAATAGGCTCGTCATTAGTAATTGTAATATTAATGTATCCATTCTCATCCGGTGTGTAGGTTTTCATCACAGCATTATCAGAATTGCTGATTACGATATAAAAATCCTTTACTCCGCTCAATTCATCTTCTGCGCTCGCCCGAATTGTAATTGATCCATCCCGCCGGTCAATCAGATCTCTGTCTTCCATTATTTCCAATCCGCGGATCACCGGCGCTTCTCCGTCCGCTATTAAAGTGATCTTATTCTTTTCATCCAGTTCATGCACCGAGTAAACTTTATCCGATTCTTTGTCTGCTTCCGCAACCGGAATAACCTGTATCGTCTGTCCAGACAGATCTCTGCTGATTGTAAATTTCTGTACTCCCATAAGGTCTCTGTTTTTGTTAGATCTCACTGTGTAAGAGTACGTATATTGCTGCAGCGCCGTTGTGCCATCCGTCGAATAAGACAATCCATTTGCATCTGTCCTGATGGATGTATCTGCTATCTCAGTGGATGCTGTGCGGATTATATTTCGGGCTACGCTGCTATCATCTGATACAGTCTCGTAGATAGTCTCGTTAAGCTGGTATCCCTGGCTTGCCGTACCGTCCATATAAGCCTCATTTTTTAGGGTAAATGGAGTACTGCCATCGGCACGCACGTACCAACTCTTATCCGTTGCCGGATATACATTATCTGCAGATGCATCAATGACCAGCTGCTTCGTATAAAGCTTCCATAGTACATCTTTGGCGTCAATGAGGATATGCGTTGTCTCACTGATATTTCCGGCAACATCGACCGCTGCAATATGCAAATACTGATTGTATTCTGCCGTTACCACATTTACATGAGGATCCTGTACATAATTTGCATTGCCGGTAACAACCGTATCCCCATTTTGGTCTACGAGATAGTAATATCCCATCACGCCACTAACCAGCGTGTTTTTCGTAACATTAGATTCGCATAGCATTGATGTGCTTCCCGTTAGGTAAGATTCCACTTTATGGTAATAATCCGTACCATTATCGCTCGGCACCTGCCATGTGACGCGAATCGATTTTCCATCCAATGGCTCTTTTGTAACCTGATCCGATATCTTGTCCGGGGCTGCAAAGTCGGTCGCCGTAACCCCGGCAAAATCCAGGCTTTCCTGATAGCCAATGGCCTTTGAGTGAAGTTCCGCTACACCAGATCCGCTGCGCACTCCACTATATGTTTCATACATCATGGCATAAGCTGAATTTACGTAATTGCTACCGCCGTATGCCGGTTTTGATGACAGTATCTGGCCATTGTACATACCACATCGATACCCTACGATGGTAGATGTCGTTTTTCCACAGGTTAAATCATAATAACTATCATCTATTTCCTTTTTCCAGTTTGGATTAAAATTACCACATGCTCCATACGGGTTTCCGGGAAAATGAGCATTTGGACCTTCTTGACAATTACTGCAGCACAGATTATCTGTCCATGTTACTACCCTTTTATTTTCAACGTATTTGGTATAACATCCACCATACCTGTCGCTGGATCCCACGTGCGTATGATAAACATTACAACTTGCCACATGATAATGGTCTATTCTTTCTCCAGCTGTACCACCCTGATAGCCACCGCCACCTCCGGCCATACCTGATTGTCCATTATTTCCGTTAATAACACTCGCTGCACTTCCTCCGGCATTTCCGTTGCCATGTGAAAATGCTCCGCCACCTCCACCAGCAATCATAAGAGTGCCTTTTTGGTTGGACACAACAGAAGTCATGCCCCCACCATTACCAAAAGAAGAAGCGCTACCGCCACCATTGTAGCCATTTTGACCACCAACTACATATGTTAAGACCTCACCTTTTCGCAACCAAAATGTTCCGGTAACACTACCTCCATAGCCTCCGGTATAAGAACCATAGCTCTTTCCCTGTGCTCCCAGTGCATCTATAGTGTAGAGTCCGGTGTACGGTACCGTGTATTGTTTGGATTGTCCTTCAAAGTTGTATGCCTGGTTAATGATCGTTGTGCTACTGATATCATTAGCACTATTGACCCGGATCCATGCCCCATCCTCTCTCTTTTGATAGACAAGATAGGTCTTATTATTCTGATCAGACTGTGACCAGGATAAATCTACCGCACCTTTTCCGTCGTTTGCATCATAGTTATCCACTGACTGCAGTCTTAGATCTACCCATTGCGCATACAATGTCATATCTTTGGATGGTATAATTTGATCTCCGGCTCCGCCAGCCGGCAGACTAAAATCCGGATCATAATACCAACCGCCGAATGACCAGCCATCCTTGGTCGTAGACGGTAAAGTAATCGGGTCGGGCTGATACGCAGCTTTCAGCGTATCTACATTTCCATCCGGGGCCGTAAATGTGTATATGTTATCTTCCAACCACCCTCTAAAAGGCTGCTCTCGCATCCATTCAACAAAATGCTTCGTCCCTGCAATAGTTTCTACCGGCGATCCACCATTCGCTACAAAGGCTACCTGATAGCCATCTGGCGCCTGAATTAGATCCGCCTGTAAGACATAATTTTTCAAATATAACTGCGTAATTGATTGTTTATCTAATCCGCTATATTTTCCCCCTGCGGCATCAATTACCAGTGTGCTTTCACTTTTACGCCACTGTGCATATAACGTAATTGTTCCATTATCTGTTTCTGTCCACGTAGACTCATCTCTCCAATCTACGTTACTAAGATTGTATATCTCTGCACTATCTGAAAAAGAGACTCCCGAACCGTCTGGTTTCGTATTCCATCCGATAAACACATATCCTTCTTTTGTATAGTTATTCTCCGTTAAATGTGTTACCGGTGTTACTGTTTGACCCTCATATTCTGTGGCATTATTGTACATATGGTAACTGGTATCCATATAGCCACTATAGTCATCTGTTCCTGTATTGGGCTTATAAATGACTTTATACTGGTTCCAGGATATCTCTTTACATTTATGCTCGCCGAGCGGAGCTCCCTGTTCCAGGTTGTTGCAAAAAGGACAAAGAAAATAGTACTCCATTGGATTCTGTTTAGACCCTAGATCCATATACTGTATTGATTTTGCCGCATCCCTGGACATATACATGTTCGCATAAGCAATCACTTCTCCGCAGTCCGCACAATACGCCATCCAGCCGGAATTATAATTTCGGAAGCATTTATGGCGTCCATACTGTATTCCGTGGTACAAGTGATTATCTTCCGGATATCCATTATGGATACATTGTGCCGGGCGATGTGATACCTGCCAGTATCCAATCGGGATCTCTCCATAACGACTGACCTTATAATAATGCTCCCCAGTATTCAGGGCTCTGAGGGATGACGTAATCCCAGTGGATACCCGGGTATCCGCATCATACCAGGTATAGTCCCGGTCTCCTGCACAGGTTGTAAATGCCTTTCCATCCGGGCTGAACGATACGTAAGGGCTGTTATAAATCGTCTTCTTATCAGCTGCTTCTGCCTGTCCCGGAAACATCAGCATCAATCCCAACGCCAGCAATCCCATCTTTGCAGCTAAATAGCGCTTTTTTCTTATCATCTGTATCCTCCTTTTTCATTTATCAATGTCAACTGCATATGGAAACCGGAGAATAAAAAAATCCGAGTGAAGCATACTGCTCTACTCGGACGAATATTGTCGATATTTAATTTATATGGTATGATATAAATCTGGGAAAGTTAAAGAGCCAAGGCGGCTGCCCCTCTCCGGAGGGTTCACCCTCCAGCGTTATGAAAGGAGGGCGATAAGATGAATGTTACATATGCGGATTTATTCCAATTTTGTATGTTTATCGTTGCTCTTATTGGTCTGTGCTATCAGATCTTTAAGGATGACAAAAAGAAATAGCCGCCACTACTGCAATAGTGACGGCTGTTTTTAGTACTAAACAGTTATTTTGCTATTTGGGGTAGCCGCCTCTTTGGCTTTCCCTTTATCTTTACTATACCATCACTCTCGGATCATTTCAAGTAATTTTACACAGCAAAACCACCCCAAAACCTTGGCCGGTAGAAAGATGGTCTTTGCTGCTCAACTTATTTTGGTCACCCCACCTTATGTGGCGGTTGTTCCTTTTATATATAATAGCACCCTTATCCCTGAATGGCAACCTCTTTCTGCTGTTCGCTTTCTTCCATCAGTTTGATCGCATCTCGATGAAACTCTTCCAGTTCCTCCGGTGTCAGGACATCTTCCTCCCCTGTCCATACTACCGTATCTCCGTCCAGTGTTACCGTCTCCCCATCTGGATTCACTGACCGTGCCGAATGTATTTCGACCCCAATATACTGATCCTTGGTATTTTCCATTTTTCTCGTCTCCTTTCCTGTTTTACTGTGATACACCACATCTGCTACAATAGGTACGTTCCTTTTCTACAACCGTATGGGTATCTTCATCCCAGGCTTCATAAGTTCCAGTTGTCCACTCATGCTCCGTACCATCAAATCCATCTCTTCCCAGTTCATTCCCGCAACTTGTGCAATAAATAACCCTAACTCCATGCTCGTCACAGTACGTTGCATCCACTTCAACTCTGGTTGCCGGAGTGTGAGGTAATGCCGGATCTGTACCATCCCCTCCATTTGCTCCGCAAATTGTACATATCAGATTGTAATATCCACCGCCGTTACAAGTAGGTGCAGACGGCCAGTATGACTTAACAAAATTATGATTACAGGGAGCTGCCGTTGGTTCCGGGGTAGGAGCTGCCGGTTTTGCTGTGGCTGCAGGAGTCTCTTTCTCTGCAGGTGCAGCTGTTGCGGTTGTACCAGTCTTACCGGTACTGGTAGTATTAGCTGCAACTGTCGTTCCTGATCCCGCGGTTGTTGCCGGCTTCGGAGTTGCCGTTGCCTTAGGTGTCGCAGTTGCTGTCGGTTTCGGCGTTGCTGTGGTCTCCGGTTTCTTTGTCGCTACGGGCTTAGGAGTCGGTGTTGCCGTCTCAGTCACTACCGGCTTCCCCGTCTCCGTCGGCAATAAAGTGTCCACAGCCGCCTGTGTCTCTGCAGTGATATCATGATCCCTTGTTTCCGTCTCAGCCATTATCACTTCTGCAGTATCCTTATCCTGTGCCTTCCCACATCCAGTAAAAGATGTGACTGCCAGTGCCGTCACTAATATAGCACAAATAATCTTTTTTTTCATTCTTCGTCCTCCCAGACATTTCAGCCTTTTTCTATGTTTATTGTATAAATATAGTCTTCTTTTTTGTGTCCAATAGTACGGACTCAATTCTTTGTTTTATCTTTTTTGATATGATTATTATATCATTTTGCAGAATATCTGTATACATTTTACGGAATTTTCTGTTTCGATATTTTGGACAAAAATGCCGATAAAACAAAGAAGTACAGAGACCTCTATATATTACATGACAATTCTCGTCAAAATCTTACAGTCCATCTTCCAGTTTTTCGTCCGATTTCCATATGCAGTTGTCAAAGATCATCACAGCAAATATCGCTGTAAAGTGGGGGCAGGGCTCGAACCTGCCGGTCATCAGACCCGATTTCTTTGTCACACCCACTGACTATCTATTCGCAGATTTTTACAACACGCAGAGAACCCTGTGCCAGTGCAGCATAAAAAGCTGCTACATTATCGTTATCCATGTAGATATTTACTCTTTGTGCCGGAGTCGTAGAGTCAGATGTACTGATCACCGCACCGGCAGAGTCAAATACTTCCTGGACAAACACATTTCCCCATACAAGGGATGCTGCCGTATCTGAAGATGCGTCTGTCCAATTATCATCTGTGTTTGCCAAGGACTGTGAGGTATCCCCTTTATTGGCATTATCATTTACCTGATAGATGTTGATTCGGTCTCCGGATCGTAGGACGCCTCCCACCACCTGATACAGATCATCGGCCTTGAATCCGGCCACTACCGGCTGCGTCATATCCTTTGTGATGTCATTAACAGCAGTAAACATCCCAGTGGTAATAATGGATCCCTGATCTACTGCATATACGCTGATCAAATCCGTTAGATCTTCTGGATTACTTACTGCGCCGGACGGGATCAAAGATTTATCTACCTCTTTTTGAGTGATATAGTCTGCCGTGATCAAAGTGCCTTTGGGTACCGGCTTTGTTGTCACATAAACTGTCCCTTTTTCATAGTCTGATAATGCTGTTTTTTCCGCATTCAGCATAACTGCATATACAATAACTGCCACCAGTAGAGATACAATGATTACACCAGGCAGAATGCTTCTTTCTTTTTTATCCTTTTTCATTTTCGCTTGTCCAATCCTTTAATTATTTTTTACAACATCAACCAACTTATCTTTTACTGCCGGAACCGTCACACCAAAGTATCCTGTCACCTGATAACTGATCCGGCTATATATGCTGGTAGACTCGATGACTCTTCCATTAGGTGATGTTGCACTTCCAAGGGTCTCGGTTGCCGAATAGTTAAGGTTTTCTCCGAATGAGGTCACCTCTACCTCTGTTCCCCGCACGTTGTATACGATATACTGCTCCACCTGCACCGGGCTTGATATCATTCCCGCAGGATCTTCCCAGTGGTCATTCAGACCCATGTTGACCTTTAAAGCATCCTGGTAGATGCTATACGCGTGTGCGGGATCCTTTATAATCAGATTATGGTTGACGCCATATTCCTGAATATCTATTACTGCAGATGCCAGGTTAGACGCTGCAAGTGCGTCTTCTGTGTAGGTTTTAAGTGATATGTACTGTCTGATCTGTAACGCGAATGCCACTGTTGCAGTGAAAAACAGCAACACATATACCATGGTAAACGTAGCCAGCTCACCTTTACTTTTTTTGATTATCCACCGTCTTATCATGCTTAATTTTTTGCAGTAGACATTCTACGCACCCTGATTGGTATTGATTTGTCCTGAAACACAAACTGCAGCATATCATATCCATCCATGTTAAGCTGCTCCATCGGCAGCTTACAGGATATCTGCAGATATACCGCATTACCATATTCTGCATCCGACATGGTGGATCCTGTAAGATCAATATCTGTGACCTGTAGATCTGATAAATCTTGCATAAGGCTTGTCCGGCTTGCTGCATCCAGATATCCCATAGTCTCCATGGTAAGCATGTATTTACGGGATATCTGCTTTACATCTTCATTTAGGCTGAGTATCTGATATAAGCCAAAAAAGACTGTAATCAGAATCACCGCAGCAATCACCATGATCATTGAGGGCAATATGTCTACTACGCTTCCTTTTCTCTTTTTCATCATCCCAAAATACCGATTGCCTTATTCTGCATGGCGGTTACGATTGCCTGAATAAAACTTGTCAGACTATCCTTCATGACTACGCATAATAACAGTGCGATAATGCACAGGCCCACCGTAACCAAGATTCCATCGAGTCCCCGGCTCTTGTGATAAAATACCTTCTGGGCCAGTTCCATTGCTTTCAGCTGCATTTTTGCCATTTTCATCTTCATTTTCGTTCCTCCTATTTTTTAAGATATTTGTAGTTACATGTATCAGAAAGACCCGACCGACGCATACATCTGTGTGATAGCAGCATACAGGGCTACACCGATCATTGCGCCCATAATGCCCATCAGACAAAATGTAGTTATTCGGTTGAGTTTTTCTTTCTTTTTAAGTTGCAGACTTGCCTGCATATCCGTGATCTGCTGGGATATATCCCGCAGTAGTTCCATCGCCTGTCCAGATTCCCGGGCTTGTAACAAAATAATGCAGAGCGAATCGATAAATCCATTGTCAAATTTTTTGTTAAGTTCTTCCAACGATTTATCAAATGAACCGTTAAAATAAATGGTAGTAGAAAACTCACTCAGCGCATTTCTTAAACGTCCCGCCGGAAAGGACTGATAACTCTCTGACAAGGCATCAATCATAGGCACCCCTGCGTGAATCTGTACCTGTAAAAGACTGTACAGCGTCTGAATCTGTGGGGTCATTGCGTCATTATCTTTGTTGTTCATATACAACAATAATAATGGCAGCAAAAAGAACCCAATCACCATGCCAACAAGTCCCAAAAAGGCATTTACATATATTCCAACCGTGAATCCGATGGCCGCCAGACAAATACGAATAGCCAGGTATTTCACCGGATCGATCCACGATCCGAAATGATCTGCTGCACCATGAGACATTAGGAATCTACGAGTTTCTTCGTAATCAAAGAAAACTTTTTTTTCGTGCAAGATTCCATCAATGCGGATGTATGTCCTATGTAGTGCTGCCATGGGGTGATAGGTCTTACCCACATAGATCACCAGCAAAAACGATAATATAGCTATAAGCGCCGGTAATATCTTTAAACTAATTTCTAATGGTGTCATAACTTTTTACCTTTCTTTCATAATTGCCAGACCAAATATGAGATAGCAGATGCCCGCCACGCCCAGAGCGATATATCCTACCAAACTATGGAACAATATATCCCAGATAGATGCCTTTACCATGGTGTCTACCACTAAAAGGACAATTAACAGCATTACTGACAGAATCACCATTTCGATGATGGCACTGTCTGCTATAGCTCTGCGTTCCTGGCTGGCTCTTTTTGCGTCCATCAGGTTCCGGCGGAGGCTGTCTACTATGACCTTCAGATTAGCCGTATAGCGCGAACACACTTCGAGGTTAATAATTATTTCTTTAAATTTTTCGTGCTCAAACTGGTCTACCAGCCCCATCAATGCTGCCGAAACATTACCTGTGGTCTGTGCTTCGATATAACATTCTTCCAGGGCTTCTGCTAATATTGGCGGAGTATACTGTGCCGTTTGATGCAGGACATTCGTAATTTCCCCCTGGATAGCAGAAAAGTTTCCCAACTGATTTAAAAACTCCAAAAGAGATTTATCTACAGCCTTGAAATTTCTACGTGCAAGAATTATTTCCGCTATTTTAATGAGCAAATAATATCCGATTGCTGCCAACAAGCCGGTCATTGTGTTCTTCGTAATAATCACCGTTCCCAGATACGCTCCAGCTGTTGTTAATACTACAAGAACTGCCCATGCTTCAAAGGACAACCCTCTGACTATTTTCCCGATCCGGCTATAAATGTACAGTTTTTCAGGTCTTTCGATAATTTTTTCCAGCCTGCCCTTATTCTTTTGATCCCGGATCAGCAGATTCGCATGTGCTTCTATCTGACGTCTCGCCGCAGTTTCTTCAATAGATCCTCTTACTGTCGCCAACCCTTTTTCAATAATTTTTGTTCTCTGCAGATACCAAAAAAAGAAGAAAATTCCGGAAAAAAGGCAGATTGCTATAATAATTTTCAAAATGATCATCATTTCATTCCCTTCTGTTCTTCATTAGTTTATAAATGGTACAGAGATTTATATTTAATGGATTGCGTAACGTCATCCCATCCGTCTATTTCCAGGACCTCGTACACTTTATAATCTTTGACATTAATGACCGTGTGATAGCAGTCAGCAATCATCTTTAACAGTTCCGCACGATTGTATTTATTCCCGGATGCCTGTAATGCATAATCAACAATCTTCTCCGGCGCGGCCTGTGCAGATAGAGAATGGACTGTGGCCGCGCTGATCTGTCCGGTATATGCAGCATTAATCAAGTACATAGCTTCTGTACCCTTTACTTCACCGACAATGAAGAAATCCACATCCATGGTTAGGGATGCTATGCTCAGCTGTTCCAGGTCATATTTAACTGCTGATTCCGCTGACTCCGACAAAGAATGTAAAAAGATCATATCCGGATGATGCTTGGTCGTAAGCTCATCTGCCTGCTGTGCTACCATAACCGCCATATCTTCCGGTAATGTTTCCTTTAAGGCATTCAATAAGGTCGATTTACCATCTGAGTTACCGCCACAGATCAATGTCGATCCCGTCCGGAATCTTTCCACTAAAGTATCCGCTAATTGCTGTGACATGAATTTTTCCCGGACAAGATCCGAAATCTCAGGGAAATTTTTAGGAAACTTACGGATAATAAGATATGGATTACCGTAAGTGGTAACGATTGGCGTAATTAACGTAAATCGCAATATAAAGTTCTTGTCAGTTTCATCATCAGCAAATCTCTGAATAGCATTAAGGTTTGAGATATTAACACCATTTTGCGTCGCCACACGGTCGATAAATTCCCGGTATTCCTGATTAGATGCAAATTGTACATCTGCCGCTTGACGTTTCCCCCGCTTTTTTATACGGATTTTGTTATAGGCAATACAATGGATATCCGATATCTCCGGATCCTCAATCAATGAGGTCAACCGAAAGTATCGGAATACGTATTGATAAAACATCAATCTTGCCTGGTCTTTTACCTCTGTATCTGCATCTATTTTTTTCAGGGAATCATCTACATATGCCATAAATTCCGCATCTGTGATCCTTTTCTGGCGCAAGCGGACAATTAGATCCTTCCGGGATGATGCATATTCTATAATCAAATTTTTAAAAATATCATCCTTTGACAAATTCATTTTTCCCGCCACATCCTGTTGTACTTCACGATTCCTTTTTTCTTTTCCTAACATGCCTTTCTCCTCTTATTACATTCCCATTGCAAGCGTTATTACTGACACCATAATTCCACACAATATTCCGCAAAATGCTATTATCTTTATCACTCGGACTATTGTATTTTCTAAATTACTGGATTCGTATATGATTACTGTATCCGCCGGGAATCGCTGTTGATCCATTTCTTTCCATGGGCTCTCCTCCTCTTTCTTTTCCCGCAAATTTTCTAAAGGTTCTGATGGCTCATTTTGCGAAACCTCTTCCTTTTCCTCAATAACCTTCTCTTCCACTACAGTCTCGGAAATTATGCCCTCAGTTTCTTCATCTTCCATTTTCACAATGTGGGGCAGCCTTGGTAAGTCTGTCACCGACTCTGGAATTGATGTTTTTTCCAGACAATTTTGTAGTTCCTGAATCCGAAGATCCAGTTTTGCATCTGTTTGCTGTAATGTCTCTAATTCATCAATCAGATCATTGCATTCCCGCTTCAGGTCTCTGATATCCATTCATATACCTTCCTCTCATGAGTGGCAACAGGATGATGGAATCCGTATGCGCTGTCAAGTGTTTTTTATTTTTTTGTTTTTTATGTAGGTATTTATGGCTGCTTTTTTCAGAAAAAATATTTTCTTTTGTCTAAAGAAACAGTGAAAAGAACTGATAAAAGACAGAATACGTTCCCCAGCTGCTACAATACCCGGCTGCATATTTTTGCGCTTTTTCTCTTCTGGTTCCTTGCATAGTTTTGGAAAAAGTGTCCTTCAACAGCGTGTTGAACGGCACCCAAAATAGAAAAGATTATCCACAGAGACACCATACTTGAAAAGTTCACTATTTCACTGCACAAAACTTGAATAAAATCTCTCTTTTTCCACACGAAAAAAGAAGCCACACCGGCTCCCTACTCACATTTATCATCTATTTTTCTCTTGCTCTTCGGAATTTCAGGACATGATCTATGATTTTTGAGATTTATAGAAACACAAATAAGCCTATTTTCATAGACTTACTTAGCCATCTGTGGCTGATTCAGTATTTTCTCCTGTAGCAGGCGGTGTACAAACTTCGGATTTAACCGCCGGTTCCACTTGTACCGGTTCCTGATTCCTGCATTCCGGATCCGTATGCTTTCAAGTACAGCCTCTGAGAACAGCCGGATCAATGTTCTGTTGTCAGGTACCTGTCCGGCGTACTGTGTCAAAAGTTTCGACGCTTCCTTCCCTTCCTTCTCTGTGTAGGTTGCACGATTCCTCCGCAGTACAAACCGGTTCACATGCTCCCTGAGCAGTTCTGTATCCGTTTTTCCGCTGTTCTTCTCTGCAAAATGTGCATTCGGGCGGATATAATATATCCCCTCTGTGATCGACATAACAAAGAACCTTTTTAGCCGGTGAAGATATCTTAAAATAATGCGTTTCGTCACAGAAAAGAGCTTACCATACTTTTCTAAAAGCTTCTCTTTGCCTATTCTGTATTTCCCGCCATTTGACGGGTTCTTTGCAATTTTAAGAAATTCCAGTGCAAGCAGTTTCTCCTGCGGTCCGCATTTCTGGAACTCCGGATCCAGGAACAGATCATCACCAGTGCTTACATAACCGGTAATTCCATTCTGGAATGAATTGTCCAATATCGTAACATCCCAGTCTCCGTAAAAGGCTTTATCTACCTTTATGATCTCCTTAGCCTGTAGGCTGCGCAGCACGTCATAAAATGTCTGATACGATATCTGTAGTGCTTCACAAATATCCCGATAGTATATTCCAGACACACAGCCGGTATCGTCCTGGTAATGCGATATATGTAATATAAAATCCATTTCTGCCCTGGACAAATCTGCCCGCAGCAGTTTGTCCAGCACACCGTATTTTATCTTTTGCATATAAATTAACAGTTCCTTTTCATCGTTTATACTGATAATCGGTTTCTCAGATCACAGTCACTCAAACTATAAGTGCGTTTATTCTCCAGCTCCTGTCGACAACAGAAACGCTCTGCACTGTCAATGGAATTAAGTCCAAGCGTTCCCTGTAATCTGAAAATATTCATTCCACTGTCATACATTTCTTTTGCCGCAGAGTTACGCAATATCTTAGGTGTTATATTATAATTTTTCAGGCAATAACGTACTGTCTGTTCCGAAACTGCACGTCCACGCCTGTTAATAAATACTGCATCAGAATCAACTACGTCCACCGATGCTGTATCCACATCACTTTGATATGTCTGTAATGCAGTTATGACCTGCTTATTTGTTATGAGAAATTTTCGTTCCCGTTTGCCGTTTCCGTGCATAGACACTATAATAAATTCATCAAAAAATTGAATATCGTCTTTTTTCAGGGCACAAAGTTCAGATATTCTCATCCCTGTTGCATAAAGTAACTCCACAATGGCCATATTTCGAGATTTTTCCCAATAAAATTTTCCTTCTTTCGGAGTACTATATAGTTCCCGGAAGATTCCAGTTACTTTGTCCGCCGTCAAAGTAACCGGTGTTTGCAGTTTAACGCGCTGGGATTTTATTACAGGCGTTTCCTGAATATATCCTTTCTCTTTGCAGTACTGAAAAAATATATGAAATGAAACACTCCTGCGTAACATCGTAGCCGGCTTTAAGCTGCCATTACCTTTTATTATTTTTTGGAGTTCTTCCGATTCAATATCCAGAAGTTCTGTATGTCTCTGGCTTCGATCTAGAATCTCTAAATCACATCTGTATGCTTTAAGCGTACTCCAGCTCAGTTTTCTTGCTTCGCATTGCTTAAGATATTCATTAATTGCATCGTGAATCGTCATGTTTTCTGCCCCTATCTATCCATTTTTTAACCCACTGTATACCTTTTAGCTGCTTTTTGTGGAGCTTTTCAAACCGCCTGTATAAGCAAAGATGTTCCCGCGTAAGATTATCGTAATCCTGATATATCTTGATCTGATCCTCTTCCAGGCGCCTGTGATCCTGAATCGCCTGCTCGTATCGTATCTGGAGTTTATTCAGACTGTTTGCATAAAAATCCACTAAGTTATCATTTGCATGCTTCTGCTCCGACAGCATCTGACAATATTTACAGACCAGACTTATGGTATGTCTCACATCTGCATCTGATATCTCTGAGCCATTCCCTGATTCCTCATACATTTGTATAAGGGATTCAATAGACTGCACCTCTGCTGGATCCTCAGAATTACCTATCAGCTTATAAAAAATGTCTATAAGCAGAGAATGGTCCCTGTCTGATAAAAAGGCCCTACTTTGTTCCGACATCCTAAAATTTCCCCGCTTTCTACAATTACAAATACTTGTTTAAAATATCTCTTTTAGACAAATGTCTGCGTTCCTCTCTGGAACCGGATCCGGAAGGTACCTCTCTGTGTTTCGGCTGTAACTCATTCAGAAAGTTGATGTCCTTTTGCATTGCCGTCTCCTGTGTAGCTTCCAGATTTTTTCGGATGGTATCTTTGTTTTCAGCTACTTTGTTGTACATCTCCTCCAGACGCGTCTTAGGATAAGTCATACCGCAGACACAGCAGATCGACTCTTCTCCGCTGTATGCCCGAAAGGTATCTACCGGGGTTCCCACCGCTTTCTCCAGATCTTCCATGCTTACATTTCCGGCCAGAGCTGCCGTTATATACTTCACTGTCCGGTCTGCTTCCGCAGGAGCATACTCATTGTCTGTCAGTGCCTGTATCACCTGTGAGCTATCTACTCCCTGCGCATGTACAATCATAGCCATGCCATGTGCTTTTAACGTCTCCTCGATCTCCGCTCTGTCAATATTTCCGCGGAGACTCTTATATTTCTCCGGGATCTCCAGAAAACTGTTGAAATCATCTGCAAACTGCTCATTCAGGTTTATTTTATCCCCTCTGTTGTTATCCAGGATAAAGCAGGCTGCCGTCCCTTGGATCTGCGTCAGTTCAGTGAAACACTCATAAGAGTTGATGTGGGCTTTTACACTTTCTGCAGGTGACGGAAGGATTGTGACTGCTCCTACCTCCCGGCCATCATCAAGCAGTAAATCTATCAACATAGGTCCTGCTCCGGATCCCGTGCCTCCTCCACTAGCAAAGATCACAAAAAGAAGCCTGTCCTGTAATTTTGCCTCAATTTCTGCAGCTATGTTATCAAAATCCTCTACGATAAGATGTTTTGCCTTATGCCGGTCTTTATTGCAGCCTTCTCCATTGGATACATGATACCGGAACTTTGCATTTTCCAGTGTCTCCAGATCCTCTCTGGACGTATTAATATATAGTACTGTGTAACCCATACTCTCAAAAAGCTGACCGATATTTCCTCCGGCCTGTCCTACCGCTATAAATGCAATCTTATCCTTCATCCGTATAATCTCCTATCTTTATTTCTTATTCTGCTCCAGGAATTCCTTTCCGTCATCCGTGATATAAAAAGTGTTGGCTTTTCCATCCTTCATACCTTTTTTCACGTATCCCTGATTTTCATAATCCCGAAGTTTTTTAAATAATGTATTTTCTCTTACATCTAAATCTTCTGTCTGCATGATCTCCTTTAATGACATAGCTGCCATACGGTTATCCGCATTATTTGCCAAAAGTACAGACAGCACCAAAAATCCCAATCGGTTCACACTCTCACCGTCTCTTTCTTCCTGCATCTCTGATATAGTCTGATTATCTCTGATTTACTCAGATTATCTCTGATATTCTCTGCTATATTGTGATATATCCGAATGCTGTTATCTATTACATGCCCCTAAGTTATTTTTTGAGCATATCTTCCATCGCATCGTCCGTCATCTGCGCATACTGATAAAGATCATATAATGGTGCATAATTGTATTTTCCAAAGGCACGAAATCTGTATTTGCCTACTTTTTTTAATACACCATTTCTTTCCAAGCATTTTACATCCTGATGAGTGATGTTAAAGGCACTCTGATATACCTGGCTGCTGACGCCTATTCCAAATAGATCAGCAAACTGCTTATATTCAAAGCCGTTGTTGCAAAGAAGATCAAACAGCTCTTCTTTTTTCATTTTTTCGTTACATTCAATACCCGCAGAGCTGCATAATGAAATAAGCTGTTCTTTAAAAGCAACGCTCTGAGTGCCGGCATTTTTGCATACTTCCTTTTTCACATACTCCTCGACAGATAATTCTTTATTAAAATAATTGATATTTCTCATTTTCATCGCCCTCTTTTCTGATCTTCTCTGCTATATTCTGATATACTTGGATACTATCTGATATAATTCCGATAATCCAAGATAACCAATGCCAAAGTACATGACCAATCTCCACAGCTTGTCCATAATTCCTCCGGTGCGGAAATTGCATACCCGGATCCTTGCAACACTGAACGGTATCAGCAGCGGAACTCCACCGGAAAGCATATCCAGAATCAAATGGCTGAGATTACCTGCAATCATCCCTATCAGAAAAGCCTTCTCTATTCCGTTTGTATTGCCGATAACCGGCAGTGCCAACAGCATTGCTGCAGGAACCAGCAGAGAATGAAGCAGTCCCCGGTGTCCTGTCATGGAACGGACATTCTCTCTCAGTTTCCGCGGCAGAATGCCGGAAAGCAGCCGGATTCCTCTCTGACAGCCATGGACTATCAGCTCCACTACAGGCAGTCTGCTACCGATCTGGCTGTGGACATTGTCGATATCCGGGAGCAGCCCTCCCAGAACCGATCCGGTGGCCATTGCCAGCGTCATAGCGCCGGGGCATCCTGTATAGTGACTTATGACAAGTCCGGCAAAGAATCCTGTTGCACTGTGCGTTTTCCCCGTCATGCTTCTACCTTTCCTTCGGTTATCTTTTGCATCTCCCGAAAACAATGATACGAACAATAATATATTTTCCGCCGCTTTTGGCGGACACTATACACCCAGTTGGTCCTGCCTCCGCCCCTGGTCTGATAAGGCACTGCAAAAATCTCGTGACATACCGGGCAGCGATATATTTTGCTTACTCCACCGCATCGTTTATACATTTTTAACACCTTAACCTCTTGACAAGTACTTTGAAATCCTATATTGTAACGTTTAACAGGATGCGGAGTAATTTATATACTTCGCATGTCTACTCCTGTCTCTTATACACATCTGACGCTGCCGACGACTTAATAGGTGTAGAT
>ERZ1027264.387-NODE-387-length-37211-cov-8.080983_pt1 | contig 37211 bp, 37 predicted proteins | sample MGYA00519258_ERZ1027264 | MGnify/ENA primary metagenome ERZ1027264 (study PRJEB26926, sample SAMN06164692) | human gut metagenome | biome: ENVO:00009003; feature: ENVO:2100002; material: ENVO:00002003 | host: Homo sapiens | place: USA | collected 2012 ...
CCAAGGCCGAGAAGCACGGCTTCCGCGAGATCTCCATCTTCAAGGACGGCGTCGTTCTGTAATCGTTTCGAGGCTGCTGTATGGCACTTTGGCTGTACGGCAGCCTCTTTGTGCATGAAAACGGAAGGGAAGTGTTTTTATGGCTATGACCACTCGCATGATGATCTATGCGTTTCTGCTTTACGGCGGCATTTTTGCCGCTATCGTGGCCGTTATTGCAAGGGTCATAAAATATCTCATCCGCTATGGCATTGATTATTATTTTGAAAAACTGGCACAGAACCAGAAACATAAGGAGGACTGAACTATGAATCAGATCACCACCCGTTATGTCACCGAAAACGGTGCCTGCTATGAGCAGTACGTTATCACCGATGCTGAGGCAAAGACCGAGCTGGTCATCACCCCGGAGCGCGGCGGCATGATCACCGGCTTCTCCCTGAACGGCGAGGAGTACATCTGGACCCGCCACCCCAATTTTTCCGAGTGCAACCGCCCCCGCTTCGGCGTGCCGGTGCTGTTCCCCAACTGCGGCCTGCCGGATAACGGCGTGCACATCTTTGACGGCAAGGCATACCCCATGGAGAACCACGGCTTTGCCGACCTGTGCGCATGGGATGTGGAGAGCGTCGGCCCGGACGGCGTGACCCTGATTTTGGAGTCCACCCCGCTGACCAAGTTCCTCTATCCCTTCGATTTCACCGTGCTGATGAACTATAACCTTGAGGGCAACACTGCCGCCATCAACATGACCGTGATCAACGAGGGCGACACCAACATGCCCTTCAGCTTCGGCTTCCACCCCTACTTCAAGGCTTCCAAGCTGGAGAATGTGGACTTCGATATCAAGTGCGCCACCTGTTCCGAGAGCGCCAAGGGCGAGCAGCCCGCTGCCCCGGAAAAGATCACCCTCACCCGCAAGGAAGGTGCGGACAACAGCGTGCGCCTGCTGACCGGCGTGCAGTTCCCCATGACCCTCACCGACAGCGGCAGCGGCCACAAGGTGACTGTGGATGCCGACGACAGCTTCGACCACGCCGTGCTGTGGCAGCAGGATGCCGAGAGCTTTGTGTGCATGGAGCCGTGGAACGGCTGGGCCAACAGCGTCAATGAGGAAGGCAAGCACGAAGTGCTGGAGCCGGACGAGGCCATGACCGCTGATTGGAGCATCACCATCGAGAAGATCTGAGCTTCATATCGTATAACAAAAAGGACACGCCGTTATGGTGTGTCCTTTTTGTTATAATTCAGTTCTTTGCCGGAATCATAAAGCTCTTATTTTCCGCCGGGTCCCAGTAGAGCAGTTCCACCCTGCCGCCCTGTGCCAGCAGTTTTTCCTTTGGCTCCTGCTTTTGCCAGCAGCGTTCCAGCAGCTTTTCCATGTCGGCATCGGCAGACACCTTCTCCGGGCAGAGGGTACTGCCCTGCCATCTGCCATCGGCATACAGGCTCAGCGCACCGGCATTGCCCGCCAGAATGGCTGCAATGTCCTTCTTCATGCGGTCGTAGTCGTACTCCACGGCCTTGTACTGCCCATGCCACAGGCCGAAGAACACCGAGAACTCGCCGCCCAGTTCAATGAGCAAATTCTCATCATTGTGCGGGTTCTTGACCACAAAAGCCACATCCCCGTTTTCCATGTAGTCGAAGTCCGGCTCCTCATTCGTGTGCACGGTCACATGCTGGCTGCTCAGCGCCGCAAGCAGGTCCTCCTGCACGGCACTGGTATCCGGGATCTCATCATAATTGATATTTGCGTTCATGGGATGCTCCTTTTCTCTGTACTATTTGTGTTGTTATTTTTCACCAGACCGCACAGGTCTTCTTATTTTCCTTCATATTGCTGGATCATTTTTATACGCTGTGTAACAGAATCCATAAAACAGTTCACCCTACTTCACATTAGATCAATGCTTTTTGAATCTAACCATCGAACACACGACCTCGACACGATCCTGATTGTCCAAACTCAATTCAAGGTCATGGTCGATGATAGGCAGCTTGAACCGGACGGACTTCAGCCACTGTCCGTTAGGCTGGCGTTCCGGGTAGATCTGCACCTCGTCGATCAAAATCTCCACCAGTCTGCGGCGTTCCGCCTCGGTCATGGTGGCATAAAGCTTGTCGAAGCAAATCAGGATCTTATAGATGTTGTCGCCTGTGATTTTGTCGGCTTCAATGGTCTGCTTCTTTGCCCGGGCATCCATCAGTCCATTTTCCACCTCTTCGATTTTATCGTACATCTTATAAAGGCGGTCGTCAAGGTCAGATTTTCGGGCGATAAAGTGCCGGTCGTCCGGGTCAAGGCTGTCGATCTCCTCCATAAGCCGGGATTTTGTGGAGTAGTGCTGCCGTAGCTGCTTCTCATAGGCGGCGATCTCCTGCTCAATGGCAGTGGTATCTACCTTCATGTGTAGACCTTGGTCTTTTCTGCTGCCATTTCCAGCACCTCCCGTTCGTACCGTCTTGTTCGGAATAGACTTTGCAAGCAAAGTCGTGTGCCAAAGGGCGCTGCTCTCGCCTGTCGGCTCGGTCAAGCGCTTCAAAATGCAACGCATTTTGAGGTTGCCACTGGCGACCCGCGCCCCTTTGGATTCTCCGTTCACATTGTCCTACGGACGATGTGATTTTATTGTTGTAGCGATTCGCTTCATCCCGGTTTCGTCCCGGTTTGCAGAATGCCCTTGCAATCCGAAAGGAGCCGTGCTATAATGCCGCTGTAATTGAATCAGAAATCTTCAGGGCAGGGTGCGATTCCCTACCGGTGGTACAGCCCACGAGCCGTAAGGCATGATTCGGTGAAACTCCGAAGCCGACAGTACAGTCTGGATGAAAGAAGATACCAAGCGCAGAGCCCGCACGGTTCTGCGCTTGTGGAGGCTGCTCTGGGATGCGTTTGCATTCTGGAGCTTTCTTTTTTGCATAAGGGTTCCTTGTGTCTTTTCGGCTTGCCCTGAACGGTTTTGTTCAGGGCTTTTTCTTTTGGAGGCGACACGATGAACGACAAAGAGTATATGCGTCTGGCTTTGCAGCTTGCAAAAAAGGGTTGCGGATGGACATCTCCCAACCCGATGGTGGGTGCCGTGGTCGTAAAAGAGGGCAGGATCATCGGACAGGGCTGGCACCAGAGATACGGTCAGGCTCATGCGGAGCGCAATGCGCTGGCATCCTGCACCGAAGATCCGCAGGGAGCGACCCTGTATGTGACATTGGAGCCGTGCTGCCATTACGGAAAGCAGCCGCCCTGCGTGGATGCGATTCTGGACGCGGGCATTCACCGGGTGGTCGTGGGTTCTGCTGACCCGAATCCGCTGGTGGCTGGAAAAGGAATTGCAATCCTGCGCGCACACGGCATAGATGTGACCGAAAATGTTCTGCAAGAGGAATGCGATGCGCTGAACAAGGTGTTCTTCCACTATATCACCACAAAACGCCCCTTCGTTTCCATGAAATACGCCATGACGATGGACGGAAAAATCGCCACATACACAGGCGCTTCCAAATGGATCACCGGGGAAATTGCCCGGAATCATGTTCAACGGCAGCGACACCGATTCCGCGGCATTATGGTGGGAGTCGGAACCATCCTAGCAGATGACCCGCTGCTGACCTGCCGGATAGAGGGTGGCCGTGATCCCGTCCGGATCATCTGTGATACACATTTGCGGACACCGCTGCAATCACAGGTGGTCATGACCGCCAAACAGGTTCCGACCATTCTTGCGACCTGCTGCGGCGACCCGGAGAAGCAGGCGGCATATCAACAGGCCGGGTGCCGGGTCCTTTGTCTGGAAGCGCATTGCGGTCATGTGAATCTTCTGCAACTGATGGAACAGCTGGGGCAGGAGCAGATCGACAGCATTCTGCTGGAAGGCGGCGGAACCTTGAACTGGTCTGCACTGGAAAGTGGCATCGTGCAGCAGGTACAGGCTTACATTGCCCCGAAGCTGTTCGGAGGAAGGGATGCCAAAGCACCCATTGAGGGTGCAGGTGTCCCGCTTCCGGATGCTGCATTCCGCCTGAAGAACAGCCGATTGGAACAGCTTGGCAAAGATTTCCTGATCGAAAGTGAGGTGGAGTACCCATGTTTACCGGAATCGTGGAAGAAGTCGGAACAATAAAGTCCATCAATCGGGGACAGCATTCCGCCGTACTGACTGTTCGTGCAAAAACGGTTCTGGAAGGAACCAGGATCGGCGACAGCATCGCCGTCAACGGCATCTGCCTGACCGTCAGGCAGCTCTTCCCGGATAGCTTTGCTGCGGATGTCATGCACGAGACCTTGAACCGCTCTGCACTTGCACAGCTCACCGTTGGAAGTGCTGTCAATCTGGAACGTGCCATGCCGGCCAACGGACGTTTTGGCGGACACATCGTAGCAGGCCATGTGGATGGCGTCGGACGCATTGCTAATATCCGAAAAGACGATACGGCTATCTGGTACACCATTCATGCAGATTCTGCGATCCTTCGCTATGTCGTTGAAAAAGGCTCTATCACAATAGACGGTATCAGCCTGACCGTGGCTGCGGTGGAACCTACGGGCTTTTCCGTGTCCACGATACCGCACACCGTCCGTCAGACGAACCTGAACCAACGGCACAAAGGGGATTTTGTCAATTTGGAAACCGATGTTGTTGGAAAATATATCGAGAGGCTGCTTCCATCAGAAACACCGAAGCAAAACACGCTCACAAAAGAAATGCTGCTGCGCTGCGGCTTTTAAGGAGAGTTTACGATGAACTTCAATACCATTCCCGAAGCTTTGCAAGACCTGAAGCAAGGAAAAATCATTCTGGTAACGGATGACCCCGACCGTGAAAACGAGGGGGACTTCATCTGTGCTGCCGAATTTGCCACCACCGAAAACGTCAACTTTATGGCGACCCACGGCAAAGGTTTGATCTGTATGCCGATGTCCGAAGCTTTCGTCCAGAAGCTGCAATTTCCGCAGATGGTGCAGCATAACACCGACAACCATGAAACGGCATTTACGGTGTCCATCGACCACGTTTCTACTTCTACGGGCATTTCTGCCGCAGAGCGTTCCATTACGGCGATGGCTTGTGTGGACGATCACGCAAAAGCAGAAGATTTCCGCAGACCGGGCCATATGTTCCCCCTTCTGGCAAAAAAGAACGGTGTGTTGGAGCGCAACGGTCACACGGAAGCAACCGTTGACCTGTGCCGTCTGGCAGGGCTGAAAGAATGCGGCCTGTGCTGCGAGATCATGCGGGAGGATGGCACGATGATGCGCACCGCTGAACTGGCAAAGCTGGCAGAGCGTTTCCAGATCAAATTCATCACCATCCGTGATTTACAGGAGTACCGCAAGTGTCACGATAAACTGGTCGATCAGGTGACGGCAGTGAACCTGCCCACCAAGTATGGCACCTTCAGAGCTTATGGTTTTGTGAGCCGCCTGAACGGAGAGCATCACATTGCACTGGTAAAAGGTGACATTGGCGATGGAAAGGATATTCTGTGCCGCGTCCACTCGGAATGCCTGACAGGAGATACATTTGGCTCTTTGCGTTGTGACTGCGGCCAGCAGCTGGCCGCTGCCATGACGCAGATCGAAAAAGAAGGCCGGGGTATCCTGCTCTATATGCGGCAGGAAGGCCGGGGCATCGGTCTGATCAACAAACTGCGTGCCTATGAACTTCAGGAGCAGGGCATGGATACGCTGGAAGCCAATCTCGCTCTGGGGTTCCATGGAGATGAACGGGAGTATTATCTCGGCGCACAGATCCTCCGGGAACTTGGCGTAAAAAGCCTGCGCCTGCTTACCAATAACCCGGACAAAGTATATCAGCTCTCCGAGTTTGGGCTGGAGATCTCCGAGCGCGTACCCATTCAGATGACGGCGACCCCGTATGACCTGTTTTACCTGAAAACGAAGCAGGCACGGATGGGGCATCTTCTGGAATATTAACAACGAAAGAGGTATTTAAAAATGAAAACATTTGAAGGCAAGCTGGTTTCTCAGAATATCAAGGTCGGTATCGTAGCTGCCCGATTCAACGAATTTATCACATCCAAACTTCTGAGCGGAGCAATGGATGGTCTGCTCCGGCACGATGTGCAGGACGCTGATATTCATGTTGCATGGGTTCCGGGTGCTTTTGAGATCCCACTGGTTGCCTCTAAAATGGCAAAAAGCGGAAAGTATGATGCTGTGATCTGCCTTGGTGCCGTGATTCGCGGTTCTACCAGCCATTACGACTATGTGTGCAATGAGGTTTCCAAAGGCATTGCCACGGTCTCGCTGGAAAGCGGGGTTCCCGTCCTCTTTGGTGTTCTGACCACCGAAAACATCGAACAGGCCATCGAGCGGGCAGGCACCAAAGCAGGTAATAAAGGCTATGACTGTGCAGTCAGTGCCATCGAGATGGTAAACCTGCTCCGGGAAATGGATACCGCCGCAGAGTAAAATACACGCAGGAGTTTGCCATGATCGTTATAAAGACCCGACAGCCTGACCCGGAATTGGAGCAGAAGATCCGGATGCTTCTGGAACGAGAGCACATCGAGGCAGAGCAAATATCCATTGATTCATGGGAGAAGTTGGTTCTTCCGGGGCTTACACTGGACGGAATGGCCCACGAAGTGTCGTGCAACGGCAGAAAAGTCTCCCTTACACGACTGGAGTTCGATTTGCTGCTGATGCTTGCCTCCCACGAAGGACAAATCTTCTCAAAAGAAGAGCTTTTCCGTGCTGTGTGGGGACAAAACTGTGACGACACCTTAAAGGTCGTGGCAAATACCGTTTCCAATCTGCGAAAGAAGCTGGCCGGCTGCGGTAGCTTTATCCGCACTACCCACGGCGGCTATGCTTTTGTAAGCCAAAAGGAGAACGACCCGGCATGACCAGGATCTTATTTATTTGTCTCGGAAATATCTGCCGAAGCCCGATGGCGGAGTATGTGATGAAAGACCTTACGTCCAAGGCAGGACTATCCGAGCAATTTGAAATCGCATCAGCCGCCACCAGTGCATGGGAAATCGGAAATCCGGTCTATCCTCCTGCACGGCAGAAGCTGGCAGAACATGGCATCGACTGCAACGGCAAGACCGCCCGGCAGATGACCCGGCTGGATTATGCACGGTATGATCATCTGATTGGCATGGACGAAAGTAATCTGTGCGACATCCTGCGGCTTGTCGGCGGAGACCCACAGCATAAAGTCTCGCTGCTGATGGCGCATACAGATCATCCCCGTGAAGTGGCAGACCCATGGTTCACGGGAGATTTTGAAGCCACATGGCAGGATATACTGGAAGGATGCACGGCATTGCTTGAGGAACTGCGATCATAACAGATTATCATAAAAACGGACGGATGTCTGCCAGTTGACAGACATCCGTCTATTTTTTTATTTCAAATCATCTTAAAATACTTCAGCGCCTCCCGGATGGCTCTTTCCTTCTCCGCCGGGCACTTGAGCCGCTTGGGGTTCTCAGCCTTAGGCTTGTTGTAGTTCTGCCGCTCCTTGATGCCGCATTTCTGCTTGACCTGTGCAATATAGAGGTCGCTCACGTTCAGACCGGTGTGTTCCTTGACGTACTCCCGGATCTCTTCATAAGTAGCCTTGGTCTCTGCAGCAGTCACGTCCAACTCATCCATCTTCAGGTCTACCGTGATCTTCTGGTGGATATCCAGTTTGGACAATGCGCATACCGTCTCGATATGTGTCGTCGCTAGAATCGGAACACATGGATTCAGCCTCGTTAGAAGCATGGGAACACAAAACGGCAGGGGAGTGGTTCTCCTTGCTATTCTTGCGAAGTGGCTTGAAATTTTTGCCGTCTACGCTGTTCTTGAACCCGGTCTTGTAGACAAAGACAATCATGTAGGGGTCTTTGTTTCCATTACTATCATAACCGCCTACGATTACTTTTTCAACTATACTTTCAAAAATATGTCGGTCAAAGGTGTCCAAAACCTCGTTCTGTTCAAGGGTCTGCCGGAACATGGCAACACGCTTGCGCATGGTAGATTCGGTTTCGGCTGCATCTTGTAGGCTTTCACACTCTTTCTGCAACTGCTCAATCTGGCTGGACAGGTCCAAATACTTTCGGTCGTAGGTCTCCTTGTCGATGGTATCTTCAAGACGCATATCAACCAGCTTGTTTTTCTTGACTTCCAGAGCGTGAATATCTCTTTCGGCTTTCGCAAGACGCTTGCCCGCGTTGCTTTCAGAAAGAGTTTCTTCTGTCCGTTTCATAAACTCGTCCAGAACATCCTTGTTATTCTGGCACAAGAGGCGATAAGATTCTACAAAAGCCCGCTCAATCGTTCTTTCGTCAACGCCCTTGCTCTCCGGGCAGAACTTTTTTCCTTTTTTGGTGGAAACAACACATTGCCAGATAGCTTTATTATACTGTGAACTGCTATGCCAACTCCTCCTTGTCAGGGTGCCACCACAGAAACCACATTCTATCATGCAGCTAAAAGCGTATTTCCGGCTGAACTTTTCACGTTTGCCGTCCACGTTAAGGCTGCGGGGCTTTGCACGCCGCCGCAAAATTTCCTGTGCGGCTTCAAAGACTTCTTCCGAAATAATGGGCTCGTGGTGCTCACGAATATAAAATTGATCTTCCTCGCCGAAGTTGTACAGACGCCGTTTTGAAATAGGGTCAACGGTAAATGTCTTTCCTAACAAAATGTCGCCTTTGTATTTTTCGTTTTTGATAATGCCGATTACGGTACTGTCTGCCCATTTGGGACTGCCGCGTTTGGTTTTATAGCCTAAGTTTTCAAGTTCTTTGGCAATAACCGAACCACCGGCACCCTCCGTGTATCGCTGAAAAATGTAACGGACAACAGCCGCTTCTTCTTCGTTGATGGTGATGGTTTTGTCCGCTGGATTGTAGTCATAACCTAAACAGCCCTGAAACCCGACCAGCTCACCGCGCTGCATCTTCATCTTCAAGCCCTTTTTGACATTTGCAGAAATATTTTCGACTTCCTGCTGTGCAACAGAGCTTAAAATTACAAGGAGCAGTTCACCGTCCATAGTAAGGGTGTTGATGTTTTCTTCCTCAAAAAACACAGCCACGCCTTTATCTTTGAGCATCCGAACGTATTTTAGAGTGTCAAGCGTATTTCGGGCAAAACGCGAAATGGATTTGGTAATCACCATATCCACGTCACCGTTCATACAGTCGTTGATTAAACGCTGGAAATCCTCGCGCTTTTTTACCTGCGTACCCGTGATAGCTTCATCAGCATAGATGCCGGCCAAAGACCATTCCGGCTTACTTTTTATAAGTTCGGTATAGTATTTGACCTGCGATTTGTAGCTGTTCAGCTGATCTTCGGTATCAGTGCTGACACGACAATAGGCAGCTACGCGTAGCCTTTTTTCAAAGTTTGTACGCGCTCGTGGCGAGAGCGTGTTGTGCGCTTTAATGACTTCAACATCTTTCATGCTTGACCTCCTTATTGAATGTGTTCCTTTCATTGCGTTAATCATAACGCCAATGCGACACAAAATCAAGAGGATAGTTCGGAAACCACACGATAATCTTTCATTAAGCGCTGTTTGATAAGGGAATACTCTCTATCGGTTATGAGCTTTCTTTCCAACAGCTGCTTCAAAAAAGCAAGCTGAATGCTATAACGTATCAAATTTTGTTCTTTCAAAAATATCCCCCTTTCACAAAATAAAAAATGAGCCAACGGATGGCTGCTGGCAGCAACCCACGGGAATCTCACCCCTGCATTCCTCATGCAGCCCTACTCATTGCCTGCGACGCTCTGAACGCTCGGACTTTGACGGTAAGGGAGTATCAGCCTGCCTGTATGTCATGGCCCGCAAGCAGCCGCGCTTGCATTGCGGCGGGGTGGATATCGCTCCACTTTTCAGAGAAAAGCATCGTGGCGCACCCGCCGTCCGGCTCGATACAGACAGCAACGTATCCGTTTGCCCTATGATGCACCGCCGTTATCTTGCGGGCTTTCTTTATCAAGGAACAATAAGGCTTTGTCAGCCTGTAAAAGCATACCGTTTCCGATATGCTTTTACGGAACGACAAACAGCCCATAACGGGAAGCGTGGAAAGGGGTACACGCTCCCCGCATGGGCTTAAAGAGTTAGCCTACATGAAACGCAAGAGTGCGGGTAATAAGGCGCACTTGCAGCCTGTTACGCATTTCTTCGTCCACATAGGAGTAAGTATTGCCCGCGTCGTCTTTCAGCGTTCGGGTACAAAGTTTCGCTATGTAACCCTCGTAATGCTTCAAGATCGCGCACATGGCGTTTGTGTCGCCGTTTGCCGCTGCGGAAATGACAGGGAACGGCAACAGATTTTCAGATTTCCTAACGGTGTTCATCATCTGCTTTTCCCTCCAAATACTGTTTGATTTTCGCAAGCGCGGATTTCCTGTGCCGGAAAACCGTCGTGCGTACAACATTCAGCAGTTCGCCAATTTCCGCGTCGCTCATATCCAAGAAGTAGGACAAGAGAACAATATCGCGTTTTCTTTCGGGCAAAGCGTTAAGGACTTCGGCAAGCAGTTCATTTTTGACGAGTACATCAAAGCCGGACACTTGAAAGCGATAATAATCGCTTTCGTATTCGTCCGTCGTGAAAAGCTGCGCGAGTTCGCTTTCGCTCAAATCCGAAAAAGTTACTTCGCGGGCTGCGCATTTCGCAAGGGTGCGGCGGTAGCTTTTCGCTTCGCCTACCAACGTTTTCTTTGCCAATGCGTCATACTGATGTTGTATTCTTTCCTTGTCGGAAGAAGATAGCTCCATAGAGTTCACCTCCTTCCCGCGTGGAGTAGAGGACGGGAGTTAAGGGCTTGTCCTCTCTGCCCCTTTCGCTCCGTACCCGTTCGGGAGATGGCTCTTGAGTGCGCTTTTCAGAAAAAAGTTGAAAAAAGCAAAATGCGCCCGTCCGCAAGACGCGGACGGGCGCAAAGGAAATGTAAGCAGTAGCTAAATGTATTGACAGTTCACATTCATAGCCGGAATATCCCGCTTGCGGAGCATAGCTTTTTTTGACCGCAAAGCATTAGGCGGGTTACAGTAAATAAAAATGGACACGGCGATACCTCCCCGATACCGCCGTATCCTTAAAAAAGGGCGACTTTAATACACTACCCGCAATCCATTCTATAATAGGGAACAGCGGCTTTTGCGCAATATTAAATAAAAAAGCCGATAACACATAGGTTTTTTGACCTAATGCGTTATCGGCTCTGCGTCTATGCGTCTGGCACTTTTAATCATTTTTTTTTGAATTTATTATATGTGTTAGCTAACTGTCCACAAGCCGCGTTAATCTCTCTGCCATGAGAAACTCTCATAGTAACTTCAAGTCCTGCTTGCTCTAATTGATGTTTGAATGCAACTATTTCCCGTTTCTGTGGTGCTTTAATTCTTGAATTGCTTGTTGGGTTGTATTGTAACACGTTAATCATAACTTTTTTGCCCCGAAACCATTTTGCAAGTTGTCTTACATCTGAGGGCCGGTCATTTATACCCGGTAAAAGCAAATACGCAAAGACAATTTTGCGATTATGCCTTTCAGAATAGGATAAGGCTTGCTTAACAACATCTTCAATAGCATATATGCGCATGTGAGGAATAATACGATTTCTTGCAGATTGTGTTGCTGCGTGTAAAGATATTGTCAACTGAATTTTAAGATGTTCCTCGCGCAATTTTTTTAATTGATCGACCGGACCAACTGTTGATATGGTAATGCCGTCGGTTGGAAAGTTGAGCCCATATCTATCTCGGAGAATATGGATTGCTTTTATCAAGTTGTCATAATTGAATAAAGGCTCTCCCATACCCATAAAAACGATACGGTTTACTTTTCGACGCAACAATATAATCTGTTGTACGATTTCTGACGATGTTAGATTACGAACAAAGCCATTTCGCCCGGACTCACAAAAAATACAACCAACAGGACAACCGACTTGTGTGCTCACGCAAACAGTTCCACCATCTCGCCGCTTGATAAAAACCGTTTCAATGTATTTGTTGTCTTTCAGTTCGTAAACATACTTTTCAGTATCACTGCTTTTGCAAATATTTTTTACCAACATTGATAGATTTTTTTTGCGTGGTAATTGCTTATATAATTCTTCATATAAGGCTTTTGCTTCATTCTCGCCAATAACTTCCGACATTTCTTTGTAAGTAAATCCGTATGGATCATTCCGTACTTCCGCAGGCGTATATTTAGGTAAACGTTTCATTTTTATATCCTTTCTTCTAAATAATAAAAGTTTGTTTTTCTGTATTTTTGATTACAATCTCTAATTTTTCTACATCAATGATATGCGTCAATTTGCATTTAGGGCAGAAAAGAGGAAAATCTTTTAATACAGTATTATGAAATACTTGAACTCTCGTCTTTCCGTTACAAATCGGACATTTTATCCAATATTTTTTAAGCATTATATTTCACTCGTCCTTTTTACACAAAAAAATGCAGGTCAATCCTCAACATGAGCATTGACCTGCATTTATAATGCACAGAGCAGTACAACAAAACTAAGGCATAGCTTGCACTATGTCTATACTATATCTATACGTCGTTAGTTTTTTGTATAGCATCCGCAAAATAAGCATGACAAAAAAGCCCATGTTGAAAATGGGAAAATCCTTTTTTTCAATGCTTATCTAATACGCATGCTATGCAACATAAACGCCGCCTCCTTTTACATAAATTTTATTTTATCAGAAAATCAGTCTACTGTCAATACACAACAGGAAGTATTTAACCTAATGATATGAATTGTGTGGACATATCCAAAAAGAAAGGTGAACTGTAAAATGTAACAGGGTGAATGAAAATGGCAAAAAGACCCGTACCATTGTACGACTTTAAGGCTTTCGGGGCAGCTATAAAAGCCGCGAGAAATGAATACGGCGAGAGCCGCAAAAAGGTAAGCGACGAGTTATATATTTCCCCGCGCTACCTTGCGAATATCGAGAACAAGGGACAACAGCCGAGTTTACAGGTATTCTATGACCTTGTAACCCGGTATCATATTTCGGTAGATCAATTTTTCTTCCCGAACAGCAATGCGGAGAAATCCACCGGGCGGCGGCAGCTTGACGCGCTGCTGGACGGTATGAGCGATAAAGGCATACGGATTGTAACCGCAACAGCAAGGGAGATAACGGAAGTCGAAAAAGCAGAGGATTAACCTCACAATATGAGAAATCGGGAGATTGCAGCGCATGGCGGTTGCAATCTTTTTTTGCGTCCAAAATTAAAGGAACGCGCAACAAATACCGCCTTTCGGTGGGGGTATGGAGTAGATAGCAAGCATAGGGAGTGTAGCCACTCCCGGCAAAAATGCTTGCTGGGGAGTACCCCAGACCCCCAAGAAACGAGGTGAAACTATGACGAACCGAACCCGAAAAATTGTTCTGCGTGTTCCCGTGACGCCGGAGGAACGGGAACTTATCCGGCAGAAGATGGCTCTGCTGCACACACGGAATTTTTCTGCATACGCCCGGAAGATGCTGATAGACAGATATGTTGTCCACATCGACACCACCGACATCCGGGCGCAAACCGCCGAACTGCAAAAGATTGGTGTCAACGTCAATCAGATTGCGCGGCGGCTGAACAGCATGGGGCCGCTGTACACACAAGATGTTGCGGACATCAAGGGAGCATTGGCGCAGATATGGCAGTTACAAAGATACATCCTATCAAGTCAACGCTGAAAAAGGCACTGGACTACATCGAGAATCCAGCTAAGACAGATGAAAAAATGCTGGTGTCCTCCTTTGCCTGCTCCTACGAAACCGCCGACATCGAATTTGAACTGCTGCTGTCACAGGCCATGCAGAAAGGCAACAATCTGGCCCACCACTTGATACAGTCTTTTGCGCCGGGCGAAACCACGCCGGAGCAGGCCCACGAGATTGGCCGACAGCTTGCAGATGAAGTCCTGCAAGGCAAATATCCTTATGTGCTGACTACGCATATTGATAAAGGACACGTCCATAATCACATCATTTTCTGTGCTGTGGACATGGTGAACCAGCGGAAGTATGTTTCCAACCGGCGGAGCTATGCTTACATCCGGCGCACCAGTGATCGACTTTGCAAGGAACACGGCCTGTCCGTGGTAATGCCCGGCCAAGACAGAGGCAAGAGCTATGCCGAGTGGGACGCACACCGCAAGGGTACAAGCTGGAAGGCGAAGCTGAAAGCTGCCATAGATGCAGCCATCCCGCAGGCCAAGGATTTTGACGATTTTCTGCGGCTCCTGCAGGAGCAAAGCTATGAGGTCAAGAGGGGCAAGTATGTGTCGTTCCGTGCGCCCGGACAGGAACGGTTCACCCGCTGCAAAACGCTGGGCGAAGCCTACACCGAGGAAGCTATCATCGAGCGCATCAAAGGGCGGTTCGTGGAGCGGAAGTCCAAAGAAAACCGCAAAATTTCGCTGCGGATTGATTTGGAGAATAGCATCAAGGCCCAGCAGTATGCAGGGTACGAGAAGTGGGCAAAGCTCCACAACTTGAAACAGGCTGCCCGGACGCTGAACTTCCTGACCGAGCATGAAATCGAAAGCTACCCGGATTTGGAAAGCCGGGTGGCCGAGATCACCGCCGCCAGCACCGAAGCGGCCGCCGCATTGAAAGCAGCAGAGCGCCGACTAGCAGAAATGGCCGTGCTGATAAAGGATGTCACCACCTGTAAGGAACTGCACCCACTGTTGCAGGAGTATCAGCGGGCTGCTGACAAAAAGCAGTTCCGGCGCAAGCATGAAGGCACCCTGATTCTCTATGAAGCAGCGGCCAAGGCCCTGAAAGAACAGGGCTTTCAAAAGCTGCCCGACCTCTACACCCTGAAAGCCGAGTATAAGCAACTGGCCGAGCAGAAAGACCATCTGCAGCGGCAGTACAATGATGCCAAACGCCAGATGCAGGAATATGACATCATCAAGCAGAATATGGACGGCATCCTACGGACAACGCCGGGAAAGGAGCAGGTGCAGGAACGGTAAATCTGCACAAAATATTGGTTGGATTTTTGAACTACAAACGCTTAGACTGGGTGGCGTTTCCACCCGAAATCATGTAAAATAGAACCAGACAACGAAAGCGAGGAACCCTCTATGGCAGAAGTGAACGATAACAGCTCTATCCAGCTTTTTGAAGATCAGAAAATCCGTACTGCATGGGATGCAGAAAAGGAAGAATGGTATTTTGCCATCGTTGATGTGATTGCTGTTCTGACTGACAGCGCAGACCCACAAAACTATTGGCGTGTTCTAAAAAAGCGCCTTAAAGACGAAGGAAATGAAACCATTACAAATTGTAATGGTTTGAAAATGACGGCCCCAGACGGTAAAAAACGTAAAACGGATGTTGCCAACACTGAACAGCTCCTGCGCATCATCCAGTCCATCCCGTCCCCTAAGGCTGAACCGTTCAAGGCATGGCTGGCAATGGTGGGCAAGGAACGCATCGAGGAAACCATCGACCCGGAACAGGCCATCGACCGCGCACTTGATACCTATTTGAAAAAAGGCTACTCCGAAGAATGGATTCACCAGCGGCTTTTGGCAATCCGCATCCGCAACGAACTAACGGACGAATGGAAGAAGCGCGGAGTGCAAAAGGGCAAGGAGTACGCCATCCTGACCGATGAAATCTCCCGCGCATGGTCCGGCATGACCACAGGGCAGTACAAGCGGCTGAAAGGTCTGACGAAAGAAAATCTCCGGGACAATATGACCGATTTGGAACTTGTGCTGACCATGCTGGCGGAAGCCTCCACCACGGATATTTCCAAAACTGCAAAGCCACAGACCTTTGAAGAAAACAAGCAGGTTGCCAAACGCGGCGGCAAGGTGGCCGGCATTGCGCGGCAGGCTCTTGAAGCGGAAACCGGCAAGCCTGTTATCACAGAAAAGAATGCGTTTGACTTCCAGCAGCTTGTGACCGACATTGTAGAAGATGCCGCCGAACTGCCGGAAAATCCCACCGAGAAAAAAGATAAAGACTGATACATGAAAAATAGCCGGACACAGCAACCCCAAGGCCACCGTGTCCGGCTATTTCTGTGTTGACAAGGACACATTACTTTGATTGAAAATAATGTGTGGTTGTCAAGCTGGCGGTATTATTCACCCGTAAAATCAAGCCGCTGTCCGTCAAAGTCAACATCGGTCATGCGCTCCAACTTTGCAATGGTGCCGTTTGCCAGCCGCCGCATTTCCGTGTCTATGTCCGGCAGGGCGGTCAGCATCCGCGCCATCGTTCGGCGGCGGTCAGAGGTGTGGTACATACAGATCAAATTTTCTTCTTCCACGCTAAAATTCATGTGTCAGACCTCCATTTCGTGTTGCTTATTGCGGGCCGCTGCCTTTTTCGGGCTGGCGGCCTGTTTTGTTTCGGAAAGCTGCTTGCGGACGGAAGCACGGGGCTTATGGATGCCCTTATCTCGGTTCTCGTTTTTGTCAATCAGCGCGTAGATACCGAAACGGTCTTTCACGCTGGACAGGTGCAGGGACTTGTACGGCAGCATGGCAAGCAACTGATCCGTGTCCCGGCTGGATGCCAGCTGGGTGAAGTAGGGTGACACCTCCACCATAAAATGATTCTTGTCTGGGCTGTTGGGAGCAGCCAGACGCTTCATATCGGCTACGATACGCTGTGCCTCGGCCTCGATCAGCCCGGTGTGCAGTGCCGCAAGATGTTCTTTGAAGTCACCGAGCCGTGCCGGTTCTCGACTGCGCTGCTCCTGTCGGATGGCCGCTTGCAGAAGTTCCGGGTCACGGGGCTGCATTTCATACCGCACGAACTCTCCAAAATATTTGTCCGAGCGGCTGTCGAAATGCTCTTTGGGGCCAATCTCCCGCATCCCGCTTTCGTAGATCAGGCGATTGGCACCCACGGGCAGGGCTGCATCCCGGATATGCTGGAAGTGCTGCTGATAGTCCAGTTCATACAGATTGCCTTGCACAGTTCCATTGGCTGCGCCGGTCAGTTCCACCGCGTAGGCAAGAATCCTGTCGCGGGTCTGTTCGCCGCAGAACTTCCATGTGTTGTAGGCTTGGGTGTCTTTGAGCAACACATCCCGTTCCCGGAAGCAGAATGTTCCAGAGGGCCGGGACAGCCACAACAGCAGCTTATCTTCCGGCTGGTCGCTGCGGGCGACCTCCCGCAGCATCTTGATGTCAAAGGCAAAATCGCTCTGATAGTATGCGGTGTTCTGGTGCATGATGGCTTCCAGTGCAGCAATCACGTCCATATTTTCAAACTTCTGCACGGTTTACACCTCCAATTCATTTGTCTTTTCCCGTGGCGGCGTTTGCTTGCTCTGCTCCTTTTTCGCGGCATCCAGCTGTGCCCGGATGGACGGCTTTTTCGGCTTGGCTGTGCGGGACTTCTTGGCTTTTGGTGCCTTTTCCTCGGCCTTGACTGCGGCGGCAAGGTCTGTCAGAGAAATTTGTTCTCCGGCTTTTGCTTTTGCCTCCAATTCGCCCAGAGAGGGCACGTTGTTTAACACACCGTCAATCATGTTTTCGTTCTGTTCGGTGGAAAGCTCTGCGGTGCGCAGCGGATTTTCCCGCAAAAACTCCGGCACCTGCTGGAAGCCCACACTGTCGCAGTAGTGGGCGGTGTCCTGCCAGTTCTGATGCAGCACCACCACATCCGAAACAGACAACGAATGTCCTTTGAAATCTGCCGGATGGTCCACATTGAATATACGGTAGATGTCCTCCAATGTGGTACCCGCAGCCAGCGGCGCGGCGTACACCTCTGTATAGTTGGCCTTGTCCACGGTCAAACCGGCAGCCTGCAGGCGGTCGTAGGGCTCAAAACGGTAATCACGGGTGGAATCCTCATTGCGCAGCTGGTAGATGGAAAAGCTGTCCTGCTGCGGTGCCTCAAAACCTGCCGCCGCGTATTCCTCTACGGTCATTCCGGCAGCGGCCGCTTCCTGCGCGATCTCGGCCTGCACCTGTGCCTCGTAGTCCTGCAAACTCTGGTCGAAGTCGGCCAACTTGGGCGGTTCCGGCAAGTCATACCGGCTTTGGTTGAGCATCGAGCGGCAGTCCTGCACATAGGCCACAACCGCAGTGTAATAGGAAGTCTGTTCCGGCAAAATATTCTGTCCTTCCCGCAAAGCGGTGGTGGCCGTCTGCTCCATAGCCGAAAGATTGCAATGTTGTTTGAGGTACGGGATAAACTCGGTCAGCACCATTTCCCGCTCTGCCTTGTCCTGCTCCCACGCTTCCGGGCCTTTGTTGTGCAGAACAAAATTTTTCCAGTTCTCGTCTTTAGCGTAGTATTCGTGGTAGCTCTGGATGTGCTGAATCAGAGAGCCGTCCCCGTCACCGAAATCCTGCCGCCCCTCGTAGTTGTCGGGCTGACCGTTCAGGGTAAAATCAATGCGGAACGCGGTCTTGTCGTACCAGCCACCCTCGTAACCATCCTTTTCCCGGTCTGTGTGCTGGGCGGTGTCCAGTTCTTCAAAAACGCGGTTTGCCACAGACAGCGGCATGATTTCGCCGTCCTGCAACTTGTCGCTTTCACTCCACAGAATCGTGACCGTAGGCTCTGCGGATAAATCTGTCGCAGCGGCTTTTTCTGCTTCCGGGGCAGAAAGTTCATTTGCTTTTTCCGCCGCCTCTTGGAACGCCGCCAGCTTATCGCCCAACAGAACTTCCGCCACCGCGGCTGTCTGCCCCAGCAGATTAAGTGCTTCCTGCCCGGCATCCGGCAGGGTCAGACCGGGCGCGTCCAGCTGCCCACTGTCCAGAGCCGTGTGGTCCGGGCCATACAGAGTGTAGTCATAGCCAGAATCGCAGGTCTGGATGAACAGCGTATTGCCATTATCCAGTGCAAATGCGGCCTCCTGTGCAGCGGAAAGGTCTGCTTCCCGCTGCTGGCGAAGTTCTGCCAGATGTTCGTCCAGCGCGGAGATCAGCTCATGGGCCGCGCTGCGGATAATTTCCAGAGAGGCTTTCAGTTCGGCCAGTTCCCGGCCAGAACTCCACCCGGCCACATAGCCAAAGGAATACTCGGATGTGTCCAGCCCGTAGTACTGGCAAACAGCATAGGCCACACTTTCGGCCTGTACCTCGCGGGTGCGGCTGTCCGGGCGGTTAGTCTGTTCTGGGTCGTTCGGGTCGATGGCGTGCAGCTTGGCATGGGCAATCTCATGGATGGCTGTCTTGATGGTTTGCAGCTGGCTCATGCCCTCTTGGATGGCAATGCGGTTGTCGAGCAGATGAAAATAGCCATGCGCCCCGCCCTCGATGTCCTCAAACCCGATGGGCACCGGGGAAGCTTGCTCCAACGCTTTGAAAAAATCTTGATAGTCCTGCACGCTGCCGGACAGTTCATTCACTGCGATAGATGGCAGCGGTTCGCCCTCGGTCTGGCTGACATCGAACACGGAAACCACCTTAAAGGCCGGAATCTGCACCGTTTTTTCTTCCGTCAGCGGCTTGCCGTCCTTGTCCAGAATCGGCTTGCCCTGTTCGTCCAGCTTTTCCATCTTCTGCTTGACCTTGTACGGCGCAGGAGCAAGGATTTTGATGCCTTTTTCGCCTTTCTTTACGGTGCGGTGGAACGTGTCTTTCCACTTGTTGAAGCCCGCCACCAGTTGGCCGCCCTGCATGGCGATCAGCAAGGTGTTGTTGAAACTGTAATTGTGGAATTTTGCCATCGTGGTGAGGTAGGCTTTGTAGCGGTCGCTGTCGAACAACTGCTGAATCCCTGTTTCCAGCCGGTCCGTGATTTCTTTCATCCGTTCTGCGCTGTCCTTACCGTTCAGGATAATGGGAATAACCTTCTGCGGTTCTGTTTCAGGTTGAACAGGCGGCGGGATATTGGCTGCATCCCGCAGGATTTCCGATACAGGAAAAGACAGCACCCGGTATTCCTCCGGCACAGGCTGGCCCTCGTGGACTTTCTGCCACTCGTCCCCGCTTTTGACAAGGTAGCCGTACTGGGTGAACACTCCCTGCTCCTGCTGGGCCACATAGCGGCCAAACTGCGCCGTGTCGATGCCGCCTTTCCATTCTTCCGGCATATCCACCATGCCGGAGCGATTCAGGTAGTAATCTCCTAGCTGGGCAGGCCCGTGTACTTCCGGAAGATGTACATAATAGTCCACGTTTTCGGGAAAGTCGGTAATTCTCCCGATGCTGGAAAGTTCACTCTGCGTGGCTTGCAAAGCGGCGTTCAGCTCTGCGCGTTCCCCGGCAGAAAGCGTTTCCAGCCGTGCGGCAAGAAAGTTCAGCTCGTCCACATTGGATGCCAGCACCATGTTGTAGGGGATGGCAAAACGCTTTTCTTCCTCGGCAAAATAGCCGGAAATGAAAAGGCCCTGCGGATTATCGGACGAAATGCCGATTTGCCGCAGGGCCGCTTGTACCTGTTCGGTTGTAGTGGGCAGGTCCAGCCAGATGCCATCCCTGCCTTGCTGCTGCCGATTTTGCAGCTGGATGGAAAATAATTCGCTCATTTGGTCACACTCCTTTTTTGCTATCCTACGGATAGAGAGAGCCGGTTATGGCAAAATGAATGCTTCACCTTACCATAACTGGCCCTCGTATTTTTGCCTTACTCTTTGCGCTCTACCCGGTAATTGACGTACTTGCCTCCCGTATCTGCCAGAAGCACCGTTGCATCATAGGTTTTGCCTGCCTTTTCGGAATAGAGGCCCTTGACCTTTGCCTTACCGTTTTTGAGCAGAGCGGCGGCGATCTTCGGTGTGAACGCCTTTTTGCGCTGCTCAAAGAAGCGGTCATTCTTCCACATCACGAACTGACAGCTACGATTCCCGCAGTAGAAGTTTTTCTTGCCCTCATAGACGTTTTCACTGCACCGGGGACACTTGCCGATAATAACCCGTTCCGACTGGAACAGGTTTTGCTTATCTGCACTGATACAAGAATAGGTCTTGACCAGCTGGCGCACCTGCGCTTCAATTTCGGCCATGAACTCGTCCGCGTCTGCATTGCCCTTGGCAATCTCGGTCAGGCGGTTTTCCCATTCGGCGGTCAGGACGGGAGAGGTCAGGCTTTCCGGCAGAACCACCGCCAGATTGATGCCGTCCTTGGTGGGGACAAGCTGTTTGCCCTTGTGCTGCACAAAGCCCATTTGCACCAGCTTTTCCAGAATCGCCGCACGGGTGGCCGGAGTACCCAGCCCCTTGCGTTCTGAGTTTTCCGGCATATCCTCGGCTCCGGCCCGCTCCATTGCTGACAGGAGCGTATCTTCGGTGTAGGCTTTCGGCGGGGACGTGAAGCGTTCCGAAACGTTAGCCGTCACGGAAAAACTCTGCCCCTCGGCCAGTTCCGGCAGGGTGTTCAGGCTTTCCGCTTCTTCTTCGCCGTCTGCTTTCATGGTGGAGCGGAACCGTTGGTCGATCTCTTTCCAGCCGGGGACAAGCACGGTCTTTCCCTTGGCGGTGAACTCGTTTCCTGCACAGGAAAATACCGCAGTCACAGTTTCGTACTCATGGGGCGCGGCTATCGCGCAGAGCAGTTTGGAACAGACAAGGTTCATCAGCTTGCATTCACTTTCGGAAAGACCAGTGAAACCCTGCTTTACAAATTCAGCAGTGGGAAGGATGGCGTGGTGGTCCGATACCTTTTTGCTGTTCAGAATCCGGCCCACTTCCGGGGTCAAGTCAAGCCCTTGGGCAAAGGGCAGCAGCTCCAGCAGGTCAGACACAAGATGTTGTGCTGTCTGGCCCATATCCTCGGTCAGATATTGGCTGTCGGTGCGGGGATAGGTCAGCAGTTTCTTTTCGTAAAGCTGCTGGGCATAATCAAGGGTCTGTTTTGCGGTAAAACCGAACAGACGGTTTGCTTCCCGCTGCAAGGTGGTCAGGTCATAGAGCTTGGGCGGCTGTTCTGTCTTTTTCTCCCGCTTGACAGAAGAACAGATAGCAGATGCCCCGGCACAGGCTTTTCTCAAAGTGTCGGCCTCGTCCATGCTAGCAATGCGTCCGCTGCCCGCTTTCAGGCTGCCGGACTGGATGCCGACCGTGTAATACTTTTCTTTCTGGAAGCGCAGGATTTTTGCATCCCGGTCCACCAGCATTTTCAGTGTCGGGGTCTGCACCCGGCCTACCGTCAGGGTTTTGTGGTACAGCACCGAAAACAGCCGTGTTGCATTGATGCCCACCAGCCAATCTGCTTTTGCACGGCAGAGGGCCGATTGGTACAGCGCATCGTAATCCGAATCCGGGCACAGGTTTGCAAAGCCCTCCCGGATAGCGGCATCCTCCATGCTGGAAATCCAGAGCCGCTTCACAGGTTTTGCGCAACCGGCCATTTGGTAGACGAAACGGAAAATCAGTTCTCCCTCCCGGCCTGCATCGGTTGCGGCGGTCACACTGTCCACATCCGGGCGGTTGAGCAGGGCACGCAGAACTTCAAACTGCTGTTTCTTTTCGTCCGGGACAATGAACTGCCACGGCTGGGGCAGGATGGGCAAATCTTCATACTTCCACTTGCAGTATTTTTCATCGTACTGGCCCGCCTCCGCAAAGGACACCAAATGTCCGATGCACCAGCTGACCAGATACCCGCCGCCCTGCCAATAGCCGTTTTGCTTTTCACCGGCCCCAATCACGGCGGCAATGCTGCGGGCCACACTGGGCTTTTCGGCGATCACCAGCTGAAAGCTCATGTTTCATCCTCCTGTCCGTTCTCCGAATGAATCTCGATTTCAGCCGGTTCCTCGTCTGCATCCTCGTCCTCGCCAAAATCGTATTCGTCCAGATCATCGTGCCCGGTGGTATCGGCCTTGGGCTTGCGGAATTTGAAATAATAGAGTGCCGCGCCACCGCCCGCCAGCGCCAGCGCCAGCAGAATCATCAGACTGCCCATGTTGGATTTCGGCTTTTCCTGCGGCGTTTCGGTGTCGGTTTTCACAGCTTCCGGGGCCGTGCAGCTCCGCAGGCTCTTTTCACACAAGGGGCAGTTTTCGTTCACGTTTCCTGCCTCACATTTCACCGTGCAGGTGCAGACCTCGGTGGTCTGCGGTTCTTCATCCAGCAGGGCCAGCAAGTCGGCATCGTCCACTTGGTTCAGGAAGTGAACGGACGTTTCCTTGTCCTCGTTGGCACGGTCAATGAGAATGTAATAATAATTCCCGGCCTTGGTGGTCACTGTGATAAGCTGCTTGTCGCCGTAAAAGTCATCCACCAGTGTTGCATTGCCCTTGGGCGTGATGGGCACACCCTCCGGCTCCATGCCGCCCGTAGTGGGTTCTTCTTCGATAATCTCCGGCAGAGGTTCCGGGGCAGGGTCAGTACCGCTTGCGAAAGCGGGCATGGAAAAGGAGCAGAGGCAGAGCAGGATAGCCAGCAGTCCGGCAGCGAAACGGTTCCAGTTGTCAGGTTTCATCGGCGGCATCCTCCTGTTTGTGGTACGGGGTGACGGTAGGAGCGGCGTTCAGCGCACCGCTGCGCAGGAAGGCCGCAAACTCGTCCGGCTTCATATTCATGCTGCGCACCAACTGAATGATCTGCAAATTTTCCTGTTCGGTCTTTTCAGCTTCCAGTTCTTTCAACTGCTGCTGGTATTCGCTGATTTTTTCTTTGAGCCGTTCAATGTCGCGCTCAATGCGGGAAAGTCTTTTTGCCATACAAAATCCTTTCTGGCGTCACGGTAAACGCCCATAGCTGTAAAAATGTTCTTGCCAATATTTCGAGTTGAGGTTTGTGTAAGAGATAGGGTTGCCGCAGTGCAGCATGATGGAATTGCCTACATAGATACCGCAATGGCTCACGCCGGGGGTATCGTAGGTGCCCTTGAAAAACACAAGGTCGCCCGGTTTGACCTGCACCGTCGAAACAGGAGTACAGAAGTTGTAAAGGCCCTGTGCGGTCTGACGGCCCACGTTCCAGCCGGAGTGATTCAGAACCCACGAAATGTAGCCGCTGCAATCAAAGCTGGTGCTGGGCGAACTGCCGCCCCACACATACGGGTAGCCAATGTACTTCGTGGCTTCCTCCATCATGGCGGCAAACCTATCATCCTTTAGTGCTTCCGGGGGAATATCGTAGTAGGTGGGCTGCTTGATGGTGGACGCATTGGGGTACTGCGCTTTACCGAACAAATCCGGCCGGTTGCCCAGTGTGCGCATATAGAGCGAATAGGCACTGAGCTGTTCTTCGGTCAGCACTTCCACGGGTAGGTGGGACAAATCTTTGTTCTTCAGCTTGACCGTGCAGATGTAGTATTCATACGGTTCTTGGTAGGTGATAACTTGCGGCACACCATACGGGCCAATAATGACCATCATTTTTGTACGGTAACGTATCTGCATGGTCACAGTCTCGGTCAGGATATATTGCCTTTCAAAGAGCATTTCAAGTTCGCCCTGCACCTCGGCCAGTGTGAACACGCCGTCATGCAGCGCGGACAAAATCGAGATCAGCACATAGGGGTCATGCTCGATTTCATCCAGATAAAAATGATACTCGTCATAGTTGTGGGTGGCCTCGTAGGTGTCGAGATACCGTTGCAGCTTTTGTTCCAGCTTGGCATAAGCCTTCTCTGCACCCAGCATATCCTTGTCCTTGGAAAAATAAGAAGATGCCGTCACGCCGGTCCCAGCGGTGCCCGCCATCACCGTGCAGGACTGCAAACCCGTTATCAAGAGCAGAGCCAGCAGACCGAACACCGCCACGATCAGAATGGTTTTCCAGTTCTGGGCAGCAAATTCGGCCACCCGTTCGCCGCCTTCGGCTGCCAGCTTTGTTACCCGGAAACCATTTTCTGCGGTAGTGGCTGCACCCTGTGCGGCGGCTTGTCCGGCCTGCCGTGCAGCTTTGGCGTACTGTTGCTTGATACGCTGTTTCTGCCACATCCGGGAAATGGGATTGCTGGCGGACTGCGCGATCTGCGGATTGTCCCGCAAAGATTTCTGGTAAAAGTATTCTGCATTGGCAGACATGAGCTGACGCTCTGCCTTTTCCACGGCCTTGTAGGGCTTCATCTTGTGGTGCCGGATGCCGCTGCGGATGACCTTGGCGGTCTGATGCTCCACCAGTTCTTCACCCTTGTGGCCACCCTCCACACCCACATTTTCGTGTTCGACCTCGTGGATTTTTCCGTGAGCAAACAGCAATGCTTCCGACAGCGGCCGACTGGCCGGGTTTGGTTTCAGGCTGGGTGGGCCTTTGTCCTGCTGCTCAAAACGCAGGGTGGATTTTGCCTTGCCGCTGGCGGCATCGTAGACTTTTTCCTTGACCGGGACACGCTTTTTGGGCAGAGCAGCGCGGGCCGCATCCAGCTTGTCGGCTTTCGCTTCCGCCTTTTGGATGTACGGCTGCAACGCCGGGTCTGCCCGTTCTTCCTCGGTCAATTCCAAACGGGCAGCGGAACGGTGCAGACCATCTTCACTTTCGGCGGTGGCTGCGGTTTCTGCGGCTTTTTTCGCTTTCTTTTTATTTTTATGACCGTCCTTGATGTCCTCGGCCCGTTCCAGAATTTTTTCGGTCTTGCCCTCGGCATCCGTGGAGTAATCCTGTTCCGCTTCCCGACTGGAAACATTCTCTACAGTGCCGTCCGCTTGATTTTCCACCACCAGACCGTCACGGGTCATGGTCTGGGTGACTTTGGCTTTTGCCTGCAATTCTTTCAAAGTTCTTCACCTCCCATCGGACAGCGGCCCGTTTCAATGTCCGCAATGTATTTGAGAATCGGGAATACCTGCGGCGGCGAAACTGCATTGCCCAGTGTTTTCATCCGCTTGCTGCGGTTCGGCACCTCTTCGGTCAGGCGCGGGATGTCGGCGGGTTCTTCGGCCCAAAGGGAATGTCCGTCCATTTGCGCGGGAAACCCATCAGCCACTCTACCCAGTCCGGGTTGAGGTAGGGCTTTTCCAGCGTGGTGGGGGTCATGCGGTAGACCACATGGGAGAGCCGCGCCGTCCACGCCTTGCCATCCTTGTTCATCTTGCGGTAGCTGCCGTTCGCAGAAATTTGGATGTCCAGTCCCTTGCCCACATCCCCGGTGTCGCTGGCAAGAGGTGTTGGCAGAAGAACCGATGATGAATACCCGTTTCCGTTCGTGCCACGCGCCAACGGCAGCAGCAGGTAATACGAAAACCCGAACATCGTAACCTGCCTGCTCCAAGTCAATGAGCGTTTTGTCGAGCCCCATACGGAGGAAGCCAGCAACATTTTCTCCAAGCACCCAACGGGGCTGCAATTCCCGGATGACCCGCAGCATTTCGGGCCACAGGTAGCGTTCATCGTGGAAGCCGCGCTGCCGCCCTGCGGTGGAGAACGGCTGGCACGGGAAGCCACCTGAAATGAGGGTGACGGTGCGAAGTCCTGTTTTTTCAAAGAAAGCCTCCTTTGTTACAGTGGTGATGTCCTGAAAACGGGGCACTTCCGGCCAGTGGCTTGCCAGCACAGCGGCGGGAAATGCCGCCCACTCGCATTGACAGACAGAGGTAAACCCCGCTGCTTCCGCGGCAAGGTCGATGCCGCCGATGCCGGAAAACAAGCTGAAATGTGTTAAGCTCATAGCTCCACCACCTCGCTGAGCCGGGTGGTCATGATCTTATAGAGCTGTGTGTTTTTCGGGATGGGGTTGGAAAACGGAAGCACCACGTTTTCAAAAATCAGCAGTCCTTCGCCCGGTTCCGAATTGTCGATGTACTTCTGCTGGTCTGCGGAGAGGTTCAGCCGTTCCGAAAGGATTTTTCGGTCGCCGGATGCCTGATTCAGCAGCGTGATGAAGTCGCTGTTTTCCAGAATGTTCTCAATCTCCGGGGAAGAAAGAAGGTCCTTCACATTTTGGGTGGCACCTGTGGGCACGCCGCCCCATTTGCGGAAGCGCTTCCAAATCTCGGCACTGTACGCGGCGGTCTGTTCCTCTTTCAGCAAAAGGTGGAACTCGTCTGCAAAATACCATGTGGCCCGGCCTTGGCTGCGGTTCTGGGTGACGCGGCCCCATATCTGGTCTTGGATAATGAGCATCCCCAATTTCTTTAACTGTTTGCCCAGTTCTTTGATGTCAAAGGCCACAAGCCGGTTGTGGATGTCCACATTCGTTTTGTGATTAAACACATTCAGCGAGCCGGACACATACAAGTCCAATGCCTGCGCTACCCGGTCCGCTTCCGGCAAGTGTTGGTCGAGCAGGGCTTGGTGGAGGTCAGACAAAATCGGCATATTCTCCGGGCAGGGATTCGCCAGATAGGGGCGGTAGATGGCTTTCACGGCACGGTCTATCACGGTGCGTTCAATCGCTTCCAGACCTGTTTTGCCGCCCATGACCAGTTCACAGAACGACAGCACAAAATCCGACTTCAAGGCCAGCGGGCTGTCATCTTCGGAATAATTCAGGTTGATGTCCAGAGGATTCACATAGTCCTTGCTGGTGGGCGAAAGTTTGATGACCTGCCCATGCAGCCGCTTGACCAGCGGATAATACTCGGCCTCTGGGTCTGAAATAAAAATATCGTCAGCAGTCGTTAAAAACACACTGACGATTTCGGACTTGCAGCTCATGGATTTGCCGCTGCCGGGCGTGCCCAGCTTCAAGCCGTTGGGACACCGGGCCTGCTTGCGGTCCAGCATGATCATGTTGTGGGATTTTGCGTTGATTCCGTAGTACATGGCCGCACCGCTCTGGAAAAGCTCCTGCGTTACAAAGGGCACAAACACCGCCACGTTGGAGGTGGTGAGGCTGCGCTGAATCTTTATTTGGTTGATACCCAGCGGAAGGCTGGACACAAGGCCCTGCTCCTGCTGGTAGTCCAGCCGGACAAGGGAGCAGTTGTACTTCTGCGCCACACCCGCCGCTTGGAACACATCGTTGCCCAGCTTTTGCTTGGTGTCGGCCACGTTCAGCACTAAAAAAGTCAGCATGAACAATCGCTCATTTCTTGTTTGCAGTTTGTTCAGCAGCTTTTTGGCATCCTCGCCGTAGGTGGCAAGGTCGCTGGGGAGGATATCCATGTCATACCCGGAACGGACAGCCTTTTTCTGTTCCTGAATCTTCATAGCATCAAGGTCTGTGATTTTCCGTTTGATGGTTTTGATGGCCTCGGTCTGGTCGATGGCCTGCACATGGAGATTGACGAGAATCCCGCTTTCCGTTTTGAGGAAGTCGGCCAGCATTTCGTCCGAAAGTTCCGGCGCAAGGATTTGTAAAAAGCTCACAGCTCCATACTTGCCGCCCAAGCCAAAGGTTTTGGCCGTACCGAAACAGAGGGAGGACGGGGCCACAAAATCCTTGGTAGACAGGCCGGAGGGTGCCAGCCAGTCCCAGTCAAAACGGAACGGTTCGCCGTCCGGGTGGAAGATGCCGTGCAGAACTTCCAAACGCTCCTGCCCGTCCATAACGTGTGCCACACAGCCCATGGTCTTGAAATAGCCCAGCAGGTCAAGGCCAATGCGGGTCAGCCGAGCCCGCGCAGTTTTCAGGCTGTCGGCCTCGATGGTGAACGTCAGGTACTTGGTTTTCACAATGCCGTTGTTGCCGCTGGCAAGCTGTTTTTGCAGGATGGCGGTGTACTCGGCGCGGATGTCGTCAAAATCATCCCCCTGCGGTGCGATCTCAAAACTTTTTGCGTACTGTACCGGGTCAACCTTGCGATTCAAAAACGAAAGCTGCACATGGATGGAGGCATCCACATAGTTGTACAGGTCGCACAGATGTTCAAAGATGGCAGTGCGGGTCTCCGGCTGAGCCAGCTGATAGCTGATGTCCTCAAAGGCAATGCACTTGGAGAACGTGCGGCGGTCAATGCGGCACACACCGTCCGGGTAGATGGCCTCATACGGGATGGTGGCCTGTGCCGTGCGGGGTTTAACATCCCCCTTGTACTTGCGGAGAACGGCATCAATTTCTTTTTTCTGGGCGCGGGTGAGCTTTTTGGGCTTTTCGGTTTCGCGGGGTGTCGTTTTTCTGGACAATGGCCTTTACCTCCTGTTCCATTTGGTATTGCCGCACAAGGGCGGCGTAAGCATTGTTGGTCTGATAGGGCCTTTCCTTGGGGCGCAGGAAACAGCACTGAATCATTTGCTGAATCACCACTTCAAGGGGCTGGCCGTGCCGCTCAAACAGAGCGAACAGCAGTCCCGGCAGCATGGCAAAAATCATCAGCAGGGCCGCCGCGCTGTTGGAAAGATAGTTCCGGGTCAAAAAATAAAGCGGCCCGCCCGTGAGGAGCGCACCGCCGAAGCAGACCAGCTGCCGCTTGGTCAGCCCGAATAAGACTTTGGATTTTACATGGGTCAAATCTTTGGGAACGGTCACATACGCCATTCAAACGCTCCTTTCTCAATGGGCACCGAATACGGACTTGCTGATGCTGCCGGTCTTGAACAAACAAAAGCAGAGCAGTACGGTATAGCCCATGCAGCCCCAAATGGCCCCTGCAATGTCTGCCGCGCCCGAAATGTTGCGTATCAGCACCGCATAGATGCCCACGACAATCATAATCAGGAACGCTTGGAAGCCCAGAGCCAGCAAAGACTTCAAGTAGTTCTGCCCAGTGCTGCGCCACTCGCTGCTGCCCATAGTCGCCAGTGGGATAGGGCCTAAGGCCGTGACCACATAAATTTCAATCATGCGGCCGTAGGTCACAAGGAAAATACAGATAGACAGGATGTTCATGGTCAGGCCCACCACAAGGGTCTGGAACCACAGGCTGAGCAGACTGCCAATGGTCATGCTTTCCAGTTGAAATTCCAGTCCGGGTATCAGGCGGTCAAAGTGGATGGATGTTTCGCCGATGATCACGCCGGAGCTTTGGTTGACAACGCTCTGGGTGGCATCGAACACGCCCATGACGATGTTCCATGTATTGCTGACAATGAGGATGGCAAAAGCAGACTTGAAAATCCAGCGGAAGAACATAGAAGTGTCAAAGTCGTGCATATTGTTCTTTTCGGTAATCATCTGGATAAGCTCATGGCACATCACAAGGGCAAGGATGGCCGCTGCAATGGGCAGCACTACCGTTTCGGAAAGACTACGCAGCATATTGAAAATGCCGCTGTTCCATGCCTGCGGGGTAGAACCAACGTCCGAAGCGATTTCGCCCACCTTGGCGTTCACGTTATCGAACAGGCCGGAGAGGTTGCCCGTGATGCCATCTATCAAAATGCCTTTTATCCATTTCTCGATGATCTCACTAATCAAGCAAAGATACCTCCTTTCCCGCGCCCTCCCATGTGAGCGGGAGAGCGCGGCGTAGGATTTTAAGTATTAGTCGTTCGGAAAATTGTGGGCAGCGATGCAGGACTTAGCCCAGCAGCCCGGACAGCAGCGGGACAAGGGTCACGCCGATCAGGGCAACGCCGCCGCCCGCGACCAACTGCTTGACGCCCTGGCTCTTGCTGCCGGGGTTATCCTGTCCGTAGCCCTCCAACAGGTTGATGCCGCCCCAGACACACAGGGCACCGCCCAGACCGACCACGATTGTCTGCAAAGTATCGACTGCGCTGTTGAAAAATTCCATAAGGTCCTCACTTCCTGCCGCTTGTTCTGCGGCACTCAAAATAAAAATTATTCGGCTGCATCTTCATCCGACAGGTCAATTTCGTACAGGTCAAAACTTTCGTCCTGTGCGACTACCTGCTGCCGTTTCCGGCGCAGGGTGGATAAGAACCTGTCCACATCAAAGGTGTTTTTCTTGTCCGCGTCCGCAAGGTATTTGTAGTGTGGGTGCTTGGTGATGTCGAACTTCTCCGAGAAGAACGGCCTCACGCCCCGCAGCTGCAAAATACATTTGCCGCCGTCCATGATTGCAATTTCGTCCTCTGACATCAACGCCTTTCCTAATTTTTGATAATTCAGTCCGTGGGAGGTTTGAGAGCCCCGGTTCTCGCTGGTGTTGAAACTGTCGATGGTTTCTTTCCCCAGCGCATCGGAGATCTCTTTGGCATTCTTGCCCCGCCCACTCAAAAAGAGAACAGAATCGCAGTTGTCCGAAATGATTTCGGCCGCATCTTTGTAGATGGCTTTCAGCTGCGACTGGCTCTGCAAAATGATGGATGCGGAGATTTCCCGGCTGCGGATGGTGGCGATCAGCTTGTCGAAGTTGGGAATCTGCCCGATGTTGGCAAACTCGTCCAGAATCAGCCGCACATGGACAGGCAGCCGACCGCCGTATTTATCATCCGCACGGTCACACAGCAGGTTGATAAGCTGGCTTTGGAGCATGGCAAGAATGAAGTTGAAGGTGGTGTCCGTGTCGCTCATAATCAAAAACAGCACGGTCTTTTCATCCCCGATGGTGTCCAGCTCCATTTCATCGTTCTCCATCAGCTCCCGCACCTCCCGGATGTCAAAGGGGGCTAAACGGGCACCACAGCTTATCAGGATGGAGGAACGGGTCTTGCCCGCCGACAGCAAAAACTTTTTGTACTGCCGGACGGCGAAGTGGTCCGGGTCTTTCTGTTCCAGCCGTTCAAACATGAGGTCCACCGGGCTTTGAAAGTCCGGGTCATCCTCGCGGGCTTCACTGGCGTTTATCATTTCCAGCAGGGTGGTGAAGTTCATTTCCTCTGCCGGGGCCTCGTACCAGATGTAGCCAATGAGTGCGGTGTAGAACAGCCGTTCCGACTTCACCCAAAAATCTTCTGCTGATTTTTCACCCTCGCCTTTGGTGTTAGCGATAAGGGTATTCACTAGCTTCAGCACGTCTTTTTCCGAGTGGATGTAGACAAAGGGGTTGTACTTCATGGACTTGGAAAAGTTTATCGTGTTCAGGATTTTCACCCGGTAGCCCGCCCGCTGGAACATTTGGCCCGTTTCCAGAACCAGAGTCCCTTTCGGGTCAGTGACCACGAAGGACGTGGGATAGTCGGAAGTGGGGAAACATTGCATGAGGTTGGGCTTCACATAGAAGCGGGTCTTGCCGCTGCCGGAGCCGCCGATCACCAGTACATTCTTGTTCCGGGCCGTCTTTGGGTCTTTGGGCCGCCCGGTCATAGTCAGGCGTTCGGTCTGGGTCAGCAGGATGTTATTTTCAAACTTGGGGTCGATGTAGGGGGCAATGTCCTTGGCGGTGCCCCATCGGGCAGAGCCGTATTCTTCACCCTTGCGGTACTTCTTGGCATTCTTGCCCTTGCTGTACACGATGAGCCGGACAGCCAGCGCACCAACAACGCCAACGCAGAGGTCAAACGGATGCAGGCTGGGCAGCGGGTTTGCAAAGGCGGCGGAGATGCCGCTCGTCAGGTGAAGCAGCTTTGCCGAAGCATCCGCGCCCGCAGCCAGACGGTACGCCTGCCCGCATTTGGCGAACAGGTACACGAACAGCAGATACGGCAGATTCAGCAACAGCAGCTTTTTCAGTTCAGGCTTCATCGTTCCAGCCCCCTTTGCTTGATTTTTTCCTTCGCACGTTTCGACTGCTGGGCGGCTTTCTGCTTGGCTGCTGCCAGCACCTTGCGGATAGAGGGCCGCTGCTCCTTGGTGAGCGTTTTGGCCGTGAACTCCCGGAACGCCTGTTCCAAATTGTCCGCATCCTTGGCCTTGAAGATCACGATGTAGTGGGGCGGCTGGGTGGTCTTGTCCTTGCGTAAGGTGAAGTCCACGCCGTACTTCTTGGCGCAGGGCTTAAACGCCCCGATGTTCGCCTCCGTGACTTCAATGTTGGTCAGGGCTGCGCCGTGGGCTTTCAGCTGTTTCAGGCTTTGCTTACCGTGGTGCAGCTTTGGCCCCTTGGCCCGGTGCTGCAAGTATTTTTTCAACGCAGCTTGCAGGGCTTGGGCGGTGAGTTTGCCCGTTTTCATGGACAAGGCAACGGTTTTCTGGGTGACTTCTTCCTGCATTCAGCAATCCTCCTTGGCAGGTAGTCGGAAAAGCGGCAGCTAAGGTGGAACCACCAGCCGCCGCAGGTAAAGGATTCTCATGGGTGGACGCTCCTTTCGGTCAGGTGTTGGGTGGACGCCCCCAATCGGGCTGCGCCATATCGTGCGCCACAAGGGACGCATAGTAGCTGTTGATGGTGCTGGGCGCATTAAAAAGCATGGCCCGCAGGTATTGCTTGATGTTGCGGACTTTGGTGGTGTTATCCCGCAGGCAGTCCATGACGAACTCGATGTGATGGCTGTCCAGTTTCAGGAACTTGGCCTTGACCAACTCTGCCGGGTAATCGTCCCCGGCCACCCGGATGGACTTGCGGCTGGTGCAGACCGTTTCCAGCAGGATGTCCACGATCTCGTCCAGCTGCTCCCGGTCTATCCGGGGATTCTGGGTGAGGGTGTCATACTCGATGTTCTCCAAAATCAGGTCCCGGTAGATTTGATAGGCGGCTTCCTTTCGGCGTCCTGTCCGCTCCGGCGGCGGTGCCGCTGCCTCGTCCTCGTCCAAAGGCAAGGGGTTTGGGGAATGGATAGGAAGGGAATCGGTATTTAATCCCTCTTTCTTTTGTTTTTCTGTAATTAGTTTATCTTTATTTAATTGCATTGGATTTTCCAACGTAGGGTTTTCCTGCGTGGGATTCTCCAACGTTGGATTTTCCAATGTAGGTGAAACCGATGCGGGAACAGGCTGCGGCAGCTCGAAGATCACATAGTCTGCACCGCGCAGCCGTCCTTTCTCGTCCCGTTCTCTGGAACGCTGGATGTAGCCTGCCTGTTCCAGTTCCCGGATGGCCTGCCGTATCGCATCGATGCTTTCCCGGTTGATACGGGCTAGCCCTTGCAGGGTGTAGTCCCAATCTTCCGGCAGGGAGAGCATTTGGGAGAGTAAGCCCTTGGCTTTCAGGGACAAGGCCCGGTTCCGCAGGTGGTGGTTTGACATGACCGTGTAGCCGCTGTTCTTTTCTACCCGAAAAACTGCCATTTCACGGATGCCTCCTTTCTGTTTTTGGGCAAAGAAAAAGCCGCAGGCTTTTTGTGAAAGTCTGCGGCTATGCCGATTGTTAGATATTCAATTCTTTGTGTTTCCGCACTCCATATCAATTACCACCGAAACAGTAATGTGATTTTCAATGCGTTTGTTGCGGAGTTTATCGCCCTCGCCATCGAACACAACGTGACGAGAAAATAACGTAAAACGGAGGATTTCTACTAGATTTCTCTTTGTAGCGAAACTATCGCTTCGACGTGCTCACTGTGAGGGAACATATCCACCGGCGTGCTGCTCTCCACTTTGTATCCCTTCCGGGTCAGCAGCTCCAGATCCCGGGCCAGCGTGACCGGGTTGCAGCTCACGTAGACCACACGTTTCGGGGCCATGCGGGCCACGCTTTCGATAAACTGCGGCGTAGAGCCCTCTCGCGGCGGGTCCATAAAGATCACGTCTGCGCGTTCACCAGCCGCAGCGGCTTCGCCGATCCACCGGGTGGCATCTGCGGCAAAGAAGCGGGCGTTCTTCACGCCATTGTGCTTTGCATTGCCTATGGCATCGTGCACCGCTTCGCGGTTCACCTCCACGCCCACTACCTGCTTTGCATGGTCGGCGGCGGTCAGGCCGATGGTTCCGATGCCGCAGTAGGCATCCAGCACCACTTCTTTGCCGGTGAGATGCGCCGCGTCCACCGCAAGGCCGTACAGCACTTCGGTCTGGGTATGATTGATCTGATAAAAGCTGCGTGGGCTGATGGCATAGGTCTTGCCGCAGAGGGTATCCAGAATGAATCCCTTGCCGTACAGCACCTTTTCCATATCGCCCAGCACCACGCTGGTTTTGCGGTCGTTCACGTTCTGGACGATGGTGGTGATGGTCACACTCTGCTTTTCTGCCTCGGTCAGCAGGGCTTTGACAAAGTTCTTGGCCCCCGGCAGCACCGGCTGAGCTGTCACCAGCACCACCATCACCTGCCCGGTCATAACGCCCCGCCGCAGCAGGCAGTGACGCAGAAGGCCGGTGCCCTTATCCTCATTGAAAGGCTGGTAATGGCAGGTGCCCGCTGCCGCACGCACGGCCAGCATGGTCTTATCCAGCACTTCGTCCTGCAAAAGGCAGCTTTCCACCGGCAGCACCTTGTGGCTGTTTGCCGCGTAGATGCCGGAGGTAAGTTTTCCGCCCCAGCCGGTGGTAAAGGTGGAGATCACCTTGTTCCGATAGTGGTACGGCGTTTCCATGCCCCGGATGTGCTCCACCGGGCCGAATCTGCCCAACAGCTTTTTCACGGTCTCTTCTTTCTGCTTCAGCTGTGCGGCGTAGTCCATGCCCAGCATCGGGCAGCCGCCGCAGTTTTTGGCACGCAGTTTGCAATCCATCTTCCGCTCTCCTTTTTACCCATAAGGGTCATACAGATCATATTCTTCCGCTTCCAGATGCTTTTCCTCCAGCACCTTCATGGCCTGTTCCAGCTCGCTCTGGCCGCAGCCGCTCTCGCTGACCAGCGCGTGCACCGCCGCCGCAAGGTCGCCGCCAAAGAGGGTATCCAGCCGTTCCCGCATACTCCACACATTATAGGCGCGCTGGGTGATGGCCGGAGTGTAGGTGTTGCGGTTGCCATCCTTGCCGCTTTTCACCCAACCCTTTTCTTCCAGCCGGTAAAGAAAGTTGAGCACGGTCGCCGGTGCCCAGCCCTTTGCGCGCAGCTTTGCGTCGATGTCCCGCCGGGTGACGGGCGCACGGCAGGCCCACACCGCCAGCATCACCTGCTCCTCTGCCGCCGAAAGCGGCTTTACACTGTCCGGGATGCCATACATCCTGCTGTTCTCCCTCCTTTCCGCATCTTTTTTGCTTTTACGTTTGTCTTTGTTTTATTATTATACCAATTTCTGCGCCAAAGCGCAAGAGCCGGAAACGCCGATGAAATCAGGCTTTTTCAGCTATATTTTACATCTGTCTTTGTTTTTGTTTTTCTATCAAGGACATTTGTGTGCTTTGTGCCCGCACAGGGGCTTTTGCGCCGTATCTTTGTGCAAAGATGCTCTTGTTTTCATCCCTGCAAAACCGGTATACTACGGCTACAGCAATCAACAGAACGCACCGCAGAAAACCGCGGTGCTGTGCGATACAGGAAAGGGAGAGTTCATTATGGCACGAGTTTACAACTTCAGCGCAGGCCCCAGCATGCTGCCCGAGAAGGTGCTCAAGCAGGCACAGGCAGAGCTGCTCGAGTATGGCGACAGCGGTCAGAGCGTGATGGAGATGAGCCACCGCAGCAAGTGGTTCGATGCCATCATCAAGGACACCGAGGCCACCCTGCGCCGGGTAATGAACATTCCCGACAACTACAAGGTCGGTTTCTTTCAGGGCGGTGCGACCCAGCAGTTTGCCATGGTCCCGCTGAATTTCATGACCACCGGCAAAGCAGATTACCTTGTCACCGGCAATTTCTCGAACCTTGCCGCCAAGGAAGCCGCCAAGTTCGGCGAGGTGAACATTGTTGCTTCCAGCAAGGATAAGAACTTCACCTACATCCCGGACGTGAACGCCATCAACTATGATAAGGATGCCAGCTATATCCACATCTGCCAGAACAACACCATCTTCGGCACCCAGTTCGTGGAGGTGCCGCAGGTGGAGGGTGTGCCTCTGGTAGCCGACATGAGCTCCATGATCCTCTCCAAGCCCGTGGATGTGACCAAGTACGGCTGCATCTACTTCGGCGTGCAGAAGAATGTAGCTCCCGCCGGCATGGCAATTGCCATCGTCCGCGACGACCTGCTGGGCCATGCTGCCGACAATGTGCCCACCATGATGAACTACACCACCCTGCTGGGCAAGGACAGCATGTACAACACGCCCCCCTGCTGGTGCATCTATATGACCGGTCTGGTGCTCAAGTATCTGGAAAACGACATCGGCGGTCTTGCCAACATGCAGAAGATCAACGAAGCCAAGGCCAAAGTGCTGTACGACTATCTGGACGGTCAGAACTTCTTCACGAATCCTGTGGAGCACCGCTACCGCAGCACCATGAACGTCACCTTCACCAGCCCTGACCCCGACCTCGACAAGAAGTTCTGCGCCGAGGCCGCAGACGCCGGTTTCGTCAACCTGAAGGGCCACCGCCTCGTGGGCGGTATGCGCGCCTCCATCTACAACGCAATGCCGGCCGAGGGCATCGACAAGCTGGTAGACTTCATGGAGAAGTTCCGCAAAGAGAATGCATGATTTATACCGTCCTTGCCCTCTCAGTCACCTTCGGTGACAGACTCCCCTTTTTGTCGCTTGCGCGACATCTTCCCCCGGCCCGGGGGAAGTCTTTCCTCAAAGGGAGAGCCTGAACCTGACCGTCAGGCTTTTGCCTCTCCCTTTGGGAGAGGTGGATTTGCGAAGCAAAGACGGAGAGGGCGAACCC